>ERZ809074.2355-NODE-2355-length-21110-cov-12.632866_pt1 | contig 21110 bp, 23 predicted proteins | sample MGYA00520795_ERZ809074 | MGnify/ENA primary metagenome ERZ809074 (study PRJEB31570, sample SAMEA3212989) | Homo sapiens | biome: human-gut; feature: human gut; material: fecal | place: Sweden | collected 2011 ...
GACATATTGTAGTCGGAACAAAGGCTCCAGAGGTATGCCCGGTATGCAATCATCCGCAGAGTTATTTTGAAGTACGTGCAGAGAATTATTAAGGGAGAATAGACAAGGAAGTAAAATATTATGTATGTAAGCATTGTGGAAACATTATTGAAAAGCATGTACCGGTACATACACTAGACGGTAATCTGGTTCATGTTGTTGGAGAAATCAAACATCCAATGCTTGAAGAACACTTTATTGAATGGATTACATTAAATACCAATCAGGGTGTTTATAGAAAACAGTTAAATCCAGGACAGGAGCCGGTTGCAGATTTCTGTCTTTGTGACGAAAGATCAGTTTTCAGAAGTTGAATAGAAGCCTAATCCTGTTTTAAATACGGAGAGATAAACAAAAACCCTGGTGCGTGAGCAACAGGGTTTTTTATGTGCGCCTTGCGGCGCACGTTTCTAACGGGTGAAAGTCCCCAATCTGCCCTAGTAGTGGGAAGGATACAGCCAAGACCAAGTAGGGTGTCCATCGCGAGGTGAAATCAGAAGAAAGGTGGCGGCAAATCTTTGGTCTGACGAACAGAAATCACATCAGGCTTCAGTTAACAGAAATTAGTCATATTGCATTGTGAGATACAAGACATTATGGAATTTGTTCCAGATGAGGAAAGGTGAGATTTATTGGAGAAAAGTATGAAGATGGAATTGAAAAGTTAAAGCAAACACTGATAGAATAGGAAGATGGTCGACAATCATTAATACACCGGCTCCGGGATTAAATGTTGTATAAAGAAAATTGTTGATGAGGTAAAAAAGAAGAAGTAGAATTCTATACACCACATGATGTGGTTCAGTTGATTGCAACTATGATTGAGCCTTATGATGGCACAGATTTATCTGTGATCCGCGCTTTTAGACGGTAGAGCTCACGGTGGACCATTGACCTGCGGGATTGATCCGCGTATATTAGAGTGGCCAATGCCGGGAACTGTATTTGCTAGAGCGCTTACAAGATACCTTCGGGTAGTGACTTTTCAAAAGCGGAATATTTTCTCTTGACAAAGGTCACTTCATATCAGGTTGGAATCTAGTTAGCGTGAAGTATTATATAACCAAGTTAAAGGAAAAGGAATATTTGACGAGACAAGGAAGCAGTCAAAAAGGGAAATGGGTGGTGTTGACAAAATGAAGAGATCTTTTTCAAAAGGAAATCGGCAATTCATGGTTGTCGCAATAGTGATTTTAGCAATGGGAGTGATGCTGGCGGGATGCGGACGCTCGAACGAACGGCCGGATTTTTTGACGGCGCATGAGTGGGTTCACTACGGTTCGGCGAGCAATGAGACAATTAGTTTTGGCGAGGACGGACACTTTGCGTTTTACGGTGACGAAGGGAATCCCGTGGGGAATTCCGATTTGTACGATCGTTACTCGTACGATTCGGAGAGCAAGGCGATTAAGCTTAAGCCGGAGGGCGATATGAAAATTAAGGTGCTTCGCCACGAGAAGTCGCGCCTTCTTCTGGATATCGACGGGGATGTGAAGGAGTTTTTCGATGGGAAGGATGAACGGATTGCCGGAGGCGCTCCTCAGAATCTGGAGTACGATCTGGACAACGTTGCAAGCGGCTTCGGTTCGTATCTGGCGATTATCAGCAAGGATGGATCTAAAATCGTTACCGCACCGGCAAATTATGACGGAGATGATCCGGAGTTTAAGGAATATGAACTTTCTGAAAAACTGGTGGATCATGCGACGTTCTATTCCTGGGTGTACGATGTGGATGAGTCGGGGATGGATGTCAAATCGAACTGCAGGAAGGTGACGGAAAAAGAAGCGGCGAAGATGATCAGCGACGGAGCCGCCGTGGGATTCGTGTGGTATAACGAAAAAGCGGAGATTACGAAAATCGTCTTTTGGGGAAGCACGGTTACGCAGTAAGAAATTGCAGTCTTGTGGCAATCGACGAAATATGTCGGTACCACGAGACTTTTTTTGCTGCGAAGCCCGCTAAAGTGCAGCTCTACCTGTGAGGGGTCGCAGTAAAATGAAAAGCGCAGGACCTGACGCAGGCGCAACTGGCGCAGAAGCTGGGGGTTTCCGATAAATCGGTTTTCAAATGGGAACGGGGAGTTTGCCTTCCGGATGTGAGCCTTTTTAGGACATTCGCGGGCACGGAAAATGAGAAAGTGATGAATTCTCTTTTTAGCTCCCTTAACAGGAATTACGGCGTGTTCGAATACTCGAATGATTCCGGTTCAAAGAAGGTTGAGATTGTTGCCAAAGAGTACATGAGGGGCAAGTTCCTTCGTTCGAAAGTGTGCTCTACGATGCAGATCCGCCGGGGAGAGGGGATGATCGGCGTGCTTCTGGATTCCGATAAAGGGGAATACATGGTTTCGGTGGGCGACAGCGAGGGCGCCGGCGGAGTCATTTGGGTTGAGGGCGTGGTGCTTCCGGACGAAGAAATAAGGGTTTGCGGGGGATGAGGCACCACGCCGTTCCCGCCGGCGGCGCTGTTTGGCTCAGGGGCGTGGTGCTTCCGGACGAAGGAACAAGGGTTTGGGGGGGTGAGGCACCACGCCGACCCCGCCGGCGGCGCCAGTTGAGCTGAGGGCGTGGTGCGTCCGGACGAAGGAACAAGGGTTTGCGGGGGGTGAGGCACCACGCCAATCCCGCCGGCGTCCTCTAAATTCGCCGCCTGCCCGTTATGCCGGCGGCACAGAAATTCGCCGGTCCCGCCGGCGGCGCCAGTTGAGCTGAGGGCGTGGTGCGTCCGGACGAAGGAACAAGGGTTTGCGGGGGGTGAGGCACCACGCCAATCCCGCCGGCGTCCTCTAAATTCGCCGCCTGCCCGTTATGCCGGCGGCACAGAAATTCGCCGGTCCCGCCGGCGGCGCCGATCACCTCGGCGGAGCCCACTCCACATGAGGACTTATTTTACATAGAAAAAAATCTCCGTAATAAATTCGCTCTCATCGCCGGAGGAAAAGTAATCGTTGATGCAGAACTCGTAGGAATCCGAAAGAATCTCCAGCTCGTGTTCCCGGCAGAAGTCCAGCAGCTTCCGGTAGGACCGCTCCACGGACTCGTAGGTGCCGTAGTGGTAAATGCCGGCCACCTTGCCTGCCGGCAGGATTTTGATGTTCTTCGCTTTCTTTGTTTTCTCGATGGGCAGGAATGCCACGGAGGCCTCGGTGTATCTCCCGTCCAAAATATTTTCGTACGGGACAATGACACCGGTTTGGAAGAAAATCGGGAGCTCATCTTGCAGCGCCTGAGAAAAACACTTCTTCGTGGCGATGCTGATTTCCCGGAAGGACTGCGGAGCGTCCACCGGGGCGAAGAGGATACGGCTTTTGGGGATGTCCTTTACGGTCACCTCCTGATTGCCCTCGCGGAATTCTTTTACGTGCTCCATCTGTTCGCAGCGATGCGCCAACCGGTGCTGAACCAGCTGTAGGCGTTTGATCTGCCGGTCGATGACGGAAAGCTGCTTCCGCAGGATGACCAGAGAGGTGTCGATGGTGTAATTTTTCATGTGCTCCTGAATTTCGCTCAGGGAAAAACCCAGCTTTTTCATGATTAAAATGGTGTCCAGATAGTCGATTTGCTGGGCGGTGTAATAGCGGTATTTGTTGTTCGGGTCCACGTAAGCGGGCTGAAACAGGCCGATTTTGTCGTAGAAAATCAAGGTTTGCTTGGAGATATTCTGGTATCCGGCAAGCTCCCCGATGGAAAACATATCTTTCATATAAATCTCCCTTGACACTATAGTTACTATATCCTTTACTATATAGCCATCACAAGAAATAAGCAAGCAGGAGGATTGAAAATGAAGTGTTTTGAAACAAAAATGACATATCCGCATTTTTTAAAATATCTGATACCATCCGTTTTGACCATGATTTTCCTGTCGTTCTACACGACCATCGACGGATTTTTCGTATCGAAATATGCAGGTTCGGATGCGCTGGCGGGAATCAACATCGTGATTCCGGTGACCTGCGTCATCTTTGGAATCGCGGTGATGCTGGCCACGGGATCCGGGGCGATTATCGGAGAGCGGCTGGGGCAGAAACGGGAACGGGAGGCCGGTGAAATTTTTACTTTTATTGCCGTTTCGCTTCTAATATTTTCTATTGCATTTACCGCGGCGGGCATCCTGTTCCTGGAACCGATTTGTGTTTTTCTGGGAAGCAGCCCGCGGCTGATGGAGCACGTGGTGCCGTACGCCTTCGTGATTTTCCTGGGCACGGTGCCGATGTCTTTCAAGCTGTTCTTCGAGTACCTGGTGCGCACCGACGGCAAAGCCAACATCGGGATGGTGATGTCCCTCACCGGACTGGTTCTGAACGTGATTCTGGACTACATTTTCGTGGGACGGCTGAGCATGGGAACTTTGGGCGCAGCCTGGGGAACCTTCCTGTCCATCACGGTGAGCATGCTGATCGGTCTGGGATATTTCCTGAAATTCAGCCATATCAAGTTCTGCCGCCCGAAGCCGGATTGGAGTATTCTCCTAAAATCCTGCACCAACGGCAGCAGTGAGATGCTCACGGAAATGTCCACGGGAATTACCACGTTCCTGTTCAACCTGATCATCATGCAGTATTTCGGGGAAGACGGAATCGCGGCGGTGACGATTATCATGTACATCTACTACTTCTTTATCTCCATTTATATGGGAATCACCGTGGCTACCGCCCCAATGGTGAGCTACAACGCGGGCGCCGGAAATCACGCCAAAATCCGGGAGACCACCCGCTACAGTTTCATCACAATCGCCGTCAGCTCCGTGCTGATTCTGGCCATTTCCCTTCTCTGCGGGCCGCGCATCATCGGCCTGTTCGTGGACGGCGGCAGCGTGTTCACCCTGACCTGGGACGGCCTCAAGCTCTTCAGCCCGGTATTCCTGTTCATCGGCCTGAACGTGTTCCTCTCCGGCTACTTCACGGCCCTGGGCAACGGCTTCCTCTCGGCACTGATCTCCTCGCTGCGGTCCCTCATCCTGGTGGTGGTCTTCATCCTGATCCTTCCCAAACTCCTGGGCGTGTCGGGGGTCTGGATCACCATGCCGCTGGCGGAAGCCGTGACGATTTTCGTCGCCGTCCACCTGTATCGTTCCTACGGCAAGTGCTTCGGATAAAAATAAAACGGCGTAGGGCAGACACATCCGGGGAGGCCCGGGTTTTAAACTAAAGTATACCAAGAATTAAGGGTATTAAACTATGTCTTCATTGATTCAACTTAAGTTGGAAGTGCATAATTATTGTAGCTATTCTTTATTTATAAAACAAGATAAAGTTTTCGCCGCTAAGTGGCGCCGGAAGTTTTGGAAAAATGATAAACGAGTAGGATTTTGAAGATGAAAGAAACACAAGTAATTAACAGGATTGAAACAGGGAAAAGAATTCGCCGGTTGCGTGTGGAGAATGGATATCAGGTAACCGATATCCAGAGAATTATCGGACTGGCGTCGCCCCAATCCGTTTACAAATGGGAACGAGGGGACAACCTTCCATCCATTGACAGTGCGGTTATTCTGGCATGGATCTTCGATATTCCTGTGGAAGATTTATTTGTCCTGAATGATTCCGATGAAGATTTGGATGAAGAAGATACAAAAGGAACAGCGTGCAAATAGTTTAGAAGAACCATAGACGCAGACCCCCCGGTATGGCTGACGTTTGTCAGCCATACCGGGGGTCTGCTATTTTTTACTCTTTATGAATAGCCGTTGGAGCGGAATCGTTGCTGCGAACCACCGTACAAGTATTCATGAAACACTTCTAATTTGGACCGGTCACGCAAAAGTGGCGGAAATTGACGACGAAACCCTCTGCCCCGAGGTTGCGTCGTCAATTTCCACGCGGCCGCCGGGTGGATTAGAGCCAAATGCCCGAGGGAGAGGGCGGTCGGAGGTCCTGGAGCAGGAAATCCGAGTGAAAATAAGTGATTTTGTTCCTGACTTTAATTTTGATTGGAGCATTTTCCGCAAAGAAAACATTAGATTGACGACAGCCCGCCGGAAATCGAAGGCCTGTCGTCAATTTTTTGTGTACAGAATGCAGATTAGAGCAGGTGTAGGGAGGGATGATTAGAATTGACGACGAAAAGGCGGATTTGCGAGTTCGTCGTCAATTCTTTCCTTTTGGAAATATAATAGTGGGAAGAGATGCACGGAGGCCGGCGGGGCCTTCCGTGCATCTCTTTTCATCTGAACGCAGCTCCCCGGCCGGCGGGGTTCGCGCCCGCCTGCCCGCAAAGTCAATGAACTCGGTTTTCGAGCGCGAACCGCAGACTTGAAAATCCGGAAAAAGGAGCCCGGGCGCCGGCGCGGTTCGCGCCCGCCTGCCCGCAAAGCCAATGAATTCGGTTTTCGAGCGCGAACCGTGGACCTGAAAATCCGGAAAAAGCAGCCCGCCGGCCGGCGCGGTTCGCGCACACCTGCCCGCAAAGCCAAAGAACTCGGTTTTCGAGCGCGAACCGTGGACCTGAAAATCCGGAAAAAGGAGCCCGCCGGCCGGCGCGGTTCGCGCCCGCCTGCCCGCAAAGCCAAAGAACTCGGTTTTTGAGCGCGAACCCGTGGGACGCGCAAAACAGTAAAACGCGTCCCGTCCGTTAGCGGAGCCCAGCCGGCCCGGCAGTGCCCCGGGGAAGCGCTGCCCGAAGGTGAAATTTAAACTTACAATTCAATCGGAAAACCTGAGGTTTAATTCAAAATGCTTTTACCACTCCGAAGCTGATTATAAGTGGTAAGAACATAGAAAAAACATAAAATTAAAGGAACGGTACCTTGTTTTGTACCATTATAAAGAGTAAAATGAAACGTAGCGTATTGCGGAATTAGAGTGTTAAGAGAGAAAAATGCGGACAGGATTGAATGTCAGAAAGAGAAAAGACGGGCTTTATGAGGCTCGATATATGAAGGGGCGCACGGAAGAGGGCCGGGTTGTGTACGGGTCGTTCTACGGGAAGACTTTGGAGGAGGCGGCGGCCAAAAGGCAGGCGGAACGGGACAAGATGACCGTTCGGAACAATCCGCCTCGCCAGGTGGGCCTGATTATTTTGGGCGCCGGATTCCATTCGGAACCAACGCGAAGCTGGGCGTGGGCTGCATCATTTCTTCCAGTGTGACCGTGGCCAGAGGGGCGACGGTGGAGGATTGGTCCCACATCGACACCAGCGGAATCGTGCGAATTCATGGGGGCGAGGCCGATGAATAACGGCGAAGCCGCTGTATAGAAAGAAGGTACAAAATGAGCATTTTATTGGCAGGGGGCGCCGGATACATCGGGTCCCACACTGCAGTAGAACTGATTCGAGCAGGCTATGACGTAGTCATCGCCGACAATTTTGATAACAGCAGCCCGGAAGTCCTCCGGCGGATCGAGCAAATTACGGGCGTGCGGCCGAAGATGTACCGGACGGACGTGAAAAACCCGGACACATTGAAAACTGTTTTTACGGAAAACTCCATCGACGTGGTGATTCATTTTGCCGGACTGAAGGCGGTGGGAGAATCCGTGGAGAAGCCGGTCAAGTATTACCGAAATAACATCGATACCACCCTGACGCTGCTGGAAGTGATGCAGGAGACGGGCTGCCGCCGGATGGTATTCAGTTCCTCCGCCACCATTTACGGGGAAGAAGCGCCGGTGCCGTATACGGAAGACATGGGCCGCGGAAAATGCACAAACCCGTACGGTTGGACGAAGAACATGATGGAGCAGATTTTGGAAGATGCGGCGCATGCCGACAAGGAGATGTCCGTGGTTCTTCTGAGATATTTTAACCCGATTGGCGCGGACGCTTCCGGTCTGATCGGCGAGGACCCCCAGGGGATTCCCAACAACCTGATGCCGTACGTGTCCCAGGTGGCCGTGGGCAAGCGGGAGAAGCTGACGATTTTCGGCAAGGACTACGACACGCCGGACGGCACCTGCCGGCGGGATTTCATCCATGTGACGGATTTGGCCAAAGGACACGTGAAAGCCGTGGAGTACGCGATGAAGACTACCGGCACGGAGGTGTTCAACATGGGCACGGGCACGCCCTACAGCGTTCTTGAAATCGTAAAAGCCTTCCAGGATGCCAATGCCCTAAAAATACCATACGAGTTCGGCCCGAGACGTCCGGGGGATCTTGCGGAGTGTTGGGCGGACGCTGCCAAAGCGGAGCGAATCCTGGGCTGGAAGGCGGAGAAAAACCTGACAGATATGTGCCGGGATACCTGGAACTGGCAGAAAAACAACCCGGATGGGTATAGATAAGGAGAAAAAAATGAGCAGTGAATTGAAAAAAAGAAATATTCCGTTTAGCCCGCCTGATATTTCAGAACTTGAAATTCGGGAAGTAGTTGATACTTTAGAATCCGGATGGATTACAACGGGTCCGAGAACCAAAGAATTAGAGAAAAGACTTGCGGATTTCTGCCATACTTCAAGAGTTGTATGCCTGGGGTCTGCGACCGCATCGGAAGAACTGAATCTGCGGATCTGCGGAATCGGAGAAGGGGATGAAGTAATTGTGCCGGCATATACATATACCGCAACTGCATCTGCCGCAATTCACGTAGGCGCAAAGGTTGTTTTTGTGGATTCTCAGGCAGATTCCGTGGAGATGGACTACGATAAAGTGGCGGAGGCCATTACCGAAAAAACGAAGGCGGTTATTGCTGTTGACTTGGGTGGAATAATTTGTGACTACGATAAGCTCTGTGCAGCCGTGGAAAGCAAGAAAAGTTTGTTCCATGCAAAAGAAGGAGACAGCTTGGGTGCAAGAATTCAGCAGGCGAAAGGACGCTGCTTGGTTCTTGCAGATTGTGCTCATGCACTGGGTGCGAGCCGTGCCGGAAAGATGGCCGGCGAATGGGCAGATTTCAGCAGCTTTTCGTTCCATGCAGTGAAGAACTTCACCACTGCAGAAGGTGGAGCGTCAACGTGGAAAGACATTGACGGAATTGATAATGAAGAGATTTATCATCAGTATCAGTTGTACAGCTTGCATGGCCAGAGTAAGGATGCTTTTGCCAAAACTCAGCTGGGGGCGTGGGAATACGATATCATCGGTCCTTGGTACAAGTGCAATATGACAGATATTATGGCTGCTATCGGACTCAGACAACTGGATCGATATCCGGCGCTGCTTGAGAGAAGAAAAGAAATCATCGAAAGATACGATGCGATGTGCGACGAGCTTGGCGTAATGCATCTTAATCACTATGGTAAAAATTATGCCTCATCCGGCCATCTGTATCTTACAAGAATTCCGGAAATTAACACTGAGACAAGAAATGAGATTATCATTAAGTTAGCCGAAAGAGGCGTTGCAACAAATGTTCATTACAAACCACTCCCGATGATGACTGCCTATAAGTCCATGGGATGGGACATTAAAGATTTTCCGAATGCATATGCGTATTATGAGAACTTGATTACATTGCCGCTTCATACGAAACTGAGTGATGAGGATGTGGAGTATGTGATTGAGAACTTCAGAGATGTGGTTGAGAAATACAGGTAAAAAAACAGAATATTTACTCAGGATTCTATTTGGTGCATATATTGCAGGCCTTCTATGGATTACATTATTTTCTAGGATTGGAAATGAATATAGAGGATTCTTATATCCATTTTATTCTTATGGAGAGATTTTAAAAGGAAATAAGAGGTTCTTTTTTGAAAATGCCGGAAATATCGTTTTGTTTATACCACTTGGTATTATACTGAAATCCGTTGGAGTAAAATCAATAAAAAGAGCGACAATGATAGGGCTTGCAAGTTCACTTTTTATTGAAATATCCCAAACTCTTTTTTCTCTTGGAGTATTTGAGTGTGATGATCTCATGCATAATACAATAGGAACGATGCTGGGATATTGTTTCATAAATAGAGTGTGGCAGGATTTTCGAATCAATCTAAATAGAAAGACAATAAGGTTGATAATGCTTTCACTTGTCATATGTGCGATTATTCCGTTTGGATATCAAGAAATAGAACATCAAAAAATGATAAGGTTGGCAATGCTACACGATCGTAGTGATGGAACAAAGAATCTGCTTGTTCTTAATGGTGATAGCGGGAATGCTTGGGATACAAATGTGCAGATAAAGTATCTTAACGATGGAAGGATTCATATAAAAGGGAAGTCTGACAAGGTATCCTGGTGGCCAATTGGACAGGTAAAACTTGAACCAGGAAACTATTCATTTTCCGGTTTAACTGGTGTTGAAGAACGTACAGTAGGGTTAGAACTTGAGGCATTTAGTAAGCGCTTTGCACCAGATGTAGGACCAAATGAGAACGTACAATTTACATTAACCAAAACCGTAGAACTGATGGTTTATGTTGTTGTATACGATGGATGTGATTGCGATGTAGTTGCTACACCAGTAATATACAGAGAGGAATAAAGCAAAGTGCTTAAGAAATGGGAAGATTTACCTGATTTCATAAAAAACGACGAGGTCAGACCATATTACGATTCATTAAAGAGAAAAAAGCTAAGTCTTATTTTTAAAAGAGTAAGGGATTTAGTTGGAGGAATTATCCTTCTGATTTTACTGGCTATACCAATGCTAATTATTGCCGTATGGATTAAAGTAGATTCAGAAGGTCCAGTGTTTTATCGCCAGGAAAGAATTACTACATATGGAAAGCATTTCAAAATTCATAAATTCAGAACAATGGTTAGTGATGCCGACAAAATTGGCTCTGCGGTGACAGTTGGAAATGACAGCCGTATCACAAAGGTCGGAGCAAAACTTAGAGGTTGCAGATTAGATGAGCTTCCACAGGTTTTAGATCTTATTTCAGGGAATATGAGTTTTGTTGGAACCAGACCTGAAGCTGTGAAGTATGTTAACAAATATAAACCAGAGTATATGGCAACGTTGCTTCTTCCGGCAGGAATTACCAGTGAGGCGAGCATTCGATATAAGGACGAAGCTGAATTATTAGATGCAGCAGATGATGTTGATAGAGTTTATGTGGAAGAAGTGCTTCCAGAGAAAATGAAGTATAACCTTCAAAGTATTGAGAAGTTTTCTTTCTGGGGAGAGATAGTTACGATGTTTAGGACTGTATTTGCAGTACTTGGAAAGGAATATGAGTAGATATGGGAAATAGAGAGGTTATAGATGGGTTGGTTTCAATTATCATGCCATCATGGAATACAGATAAATTTATTGCTGAAACAATTCAATCAGTTATTGACCAGACATATACTAATTGGGAATTAATAATCGTAGATGATTGTTCATCAGATAACACTAATCAAATAGTCGCTTCTTTTGAGGATGAAAGAATCAAGTATTTGCATAACGAAAAGAATTTAGGTGCAGCTCTAACACGAAATAAAGCATTAAGAGAAGCAAAGGGTGAATGGATTGCTTTCCTTGATTCAGATGATCTTTGGATGCCAGAAAAACTAGAACATCAGATTGACTTTATGAATGAGAATGGTTATAGTCTTTCATTTACCGAATATGAAAAGATAGATGAAGACTCTAAACCATTGAATATTTGTGTATCTGGTCCTGATAAAGTAAATAAGCGTAAGATGTATAACTATGATTATATTGGCCAGCTTACTATGATGTATAACGCAAAAGTGTTTGGACTTATTCAGATTAAAGATATTAAGAAGAATAATGACTACGCGATTAGATTACAGCTTTATAAGAAACCAAATACATGTGCGTATCTTCTTAAAGAGAATCTTGCGAAATATAGAGTAAGAAGAGTAAGTATTAGTCATGATAAATTTAGAAGAAAATTCAGAAGTCATTATGATTTGTTTCATATGTGCGATGAAAAACCAGCAGTTGTAGCTGCATGGTATACATGCTGGAATATGTTTTTTGGTGTGTTGAAGAAGAAAAATTATGAGAAAAATGTGTAGTGCGGAGTGTATGAAAAAATGTGGATTGTAAAAAAGACATATGCTTTGATTTTAAAATGTATGGAAACGGTATTAGGTATAGACTTGGCAAAAAAGTTTGATACAAAATTTAGATTCCATAAATCGCTTGATTTGAAAAATCCGAAAACATTATCTGAAAGAGTGACATATATAGAATTACATAACCAGTCGCCATTGGCAGCGGAATGTACAGATAAGTATGCAGTAAGAGAATACGTAAAATCTAAAGGTTTAGAGAATATTTTAGTTCCATATGTTGGAGGACCATGGGAAAATGTTGAGCATATTAATTTTAAGGAGTTAACATATCCGTGTATTCTTAAAGCTACGCATGGATGCAAAATGAATTATATATTGAATGACATACAGAATATCGATATAGAAAAATGTAAGCATGAGATGTCTAAATGGCTGAAAGTGTCTTATGGTTCTTATTCGATAGAACCACATTATAAATTAATACCTCATAGAATCTATGCCGAACAATTAATTGACGGAATAGATGATTTGATTGATTACAAATTTCATTGTATAAACGGAAACCCGGAGTTTGTACTTACGTGTAGTGCGCGTCAGGCCAATGGAGATGCTGCAATGGCGGTTACATTAGATTTATATGATATGGAATGGAATCATATACCGGAAGTGGTTAGTATGAAGAATGAAATTGCTGGAGATGGATCAATAAAGAAGCCGGAAACATTCGAGAGAATGAAAGAAATTGCAAAGATCTTGTCCCGGGATTTTGAATTTGTTCGTGTTGATTTGTATGAAATCAAGGGGAATATACTTTTTGGAGAATTGACATTTTCTCCAGCATGTTGTGTTTTTCCTTATTTCTCAAAAAAATTTGATGAAGAAATGGGAAGAAGATTTGAGAAGGCGATATAGAATGAATATAGGGATAATAGGTCATTTTGGCGGAAAAGAGAAATACAATGACGGACAGACCGTAAAAACAATTAATATTTATAAAGGTTTACTTAATAGTGGAATATCAACAGTAGATAGAATAGATACTTATTATATAAAGAAAAATCCAATAAAGTTTTTCGTTGCTTTTTTTAAGTCATTATTTAAAGATGAAAAATACATTGTACTTTTATCAATAAATGGACGACGGATTTTATTTCCTATTTTGTTCTTGCTTTCAAAATTTGGTAAGGAAATATATCATTATTCGATTGGTGGTAGATTGGCGCGTGAAGTGGAGGCACATCCATCTTGGAAAAGATATGTTTCAGCTTTCAAAGGGAATTGGATGGAAAGCCATGAATTGACAGAAAAATTACAAGCATTAGGTGTGCATAATGCTCTATATGTACCTAATTTCAAAAGATTAGATATTTTACGTGAAAAAGAGTTTGTTGATGCGTACTTCGCACCCTATAGATTTTGTATTTTTAGCAGGGTAATGGAAGAAAAAGGTGTTACGGATGCTATCAATGCGATAAAGATAATTAACAATAAATATGGAAAACAAATTGCTACATTAGATATCTATGGACCTATTGAACCAGAATATAAAAATGAACTGTTATCTCTTATAGATTCAACAAATGATAGTTGCAAGTATTGCGGCGTGATTGATTCTAATAAGAGTGTTGAAGCATTGAAATGCTATTTTGTGTTGTTGTTTCCAACACACTGGAAGCACGAAGGCATTCCAGGAACTATAATAGATGCATTTTCAGCAGGCGTGCCAGTGATAGCACGACAATGGCAATATTGCAAGGAAATGATTACTATGGGGAAAAATGGCTATTATTATGAATTTGAAAAACCAGAGTTATTGATTGATATGATGGAATATGCAATCGTGCATCCAGAAAAAATTATAGCTATGAAAAACAATTGTTTGGAAAAAGCAGTTGAATATAGTGAAGAATATGTTATGAAACAAATCAAAAGTGAAATGAGAATATAAAGCAGGTGCAAGAATGAATAAAAATTTTTTATGTGATTATTATAGAATGACTGGAAAAAAATGGGGTGGAGGAGGCTTTTTTTGGCTATTGCTTCGCTATGATTTAAGATATTTATATCTGATTAGACAAAGAAAAACAAAACTACGTACTTTTTTTTCGCTTAGAGCTGCTAGAAAGTACGGATTAGAAATACTAAGTGATAATATTGGACCAGGATTATATTTAGGACATGCACATAATATAAATGTTCACCCGAATGCTGTTGTTGGGAAAAATTGCAATCTTAATAAAGGCTGTACATTAGGAAAGGAGAATCGTGGTAAAAGAGAAGGTGCTCCTGTTCTGGGTGATAATGTATGGGTTGGAACAAACAGTGTTGTCGTTGGAAATATTCATATTGGCAATGATGTTTTGATTGCACCTAATGCATATGTAAATTTTGATGTTCCAGAGCACTCTATTGTATTGGGAAATCCGGGAAAAATTATTAAAAGAGATAATGCAACTGATGGATATATTACGAATGGAGTATAGAAATGAGAATTATGCAAGTGATACCCTTGCTTGACTTAGCTGGCGCGGAAACGATGTGTGAGAATTTGACGAACAGTTTAATAGCCCTTGATAATGATGTGATTGTAGTCAGTTTATATGACCATCATTCTGTTGTTACCGAAAGATTGGAAAAAAATGGAGTGAAAATCATTTATTTAGGTAAGAAAAGTGGGCTGGACTTGTCTGTGTTTACTAAACTTATCAAAATGTTTAAAAAGTATAAACCGGATGTAGTACATTCACATATTTATGCAGGGAAATACGCACATATAGCAGCGTTGATATGCAGAATACCTGGAAAAATTTATACAGTTCATAGTGTGGCACGAAAAGAAGCAGGAAAAATTAATCGGCATTTAAATAGATTCTTATTTAAATGCTGTAATGTTGTTCCGGTGTCTCTTTCAAAAGAAATACAAAAATCGGTGATGAATGAGTATGGATTAGATTCGAAAAAAACGCCAATAGTGTTTAACGGAATTCCAATAGAGAATTGTATTGAGAAGAAATCTTATGAAAGAAATACGGAAATCCTACATGTTGGACGGTTTTCACCGGAAAAAAATCATGAAGCGTTAGTAAGAGCGATAGCAATTTTAGTTGAAAAAGGTTATGACATTAAACTCAGTCTTTATGGTAAAGGAGAGTTAGAAAAAACTATAAAAGGGTTAGTTTGTCAATTACATATGGAAAACCGAATACGCTTTTGTGGTGTTACAGATCATGTTTATGAGGTAATGAATAAACATGATATTTTTGTATTGCCGTCAATATACGAGGGGATGCCAATGACCCTTATTGAAGCAATGGGAACAGGTTTGCCGATACTTGCATCAAATGTGGGGGGGATTCCAGATATGATTGTTCATGAAAAAACAGGATTGTTATGTGATCCATCTACAGAGAAAATAGCTGAAGAGCTTGAAAGGCTTATTAAGTCTAGTGCGGAAAGAAAAATGTATGGGGAAAATGCAATTAAACGTTCAAAGATGTTTTCAGCAAACAAGATGGCAAAAGAGTACTATGAAATCTATTTGACAGTATGTAGAGGGTGAAATTTATGAAAATTGTATTTGTAACTCCGGGGATGACTTTTGGAGGTGCTGAAAGAGTAATATCAATTTTGGCAAATAACTGGTGCGATATGGGGAATGATGTGTCAATATTTATCACTGGTACGAACAAATCCCCAGTGTATGAGTTAGATAAGAGAATCAATGTTGAGTATTATGCAGATTTTAATGAAGAATCTGTATCGCATGTTAAACTTGTTGCTGCTATTAGGCACTTTGTTTTAAAAGAATCTCCAGATAGTGTTATATCTTTTATGAATGATGTATGTGCATATACAATTGTGGCACTTATTGGAACTGGAATTCCAGTGATATATTCAGAAAGAAATGATCCGAATAAAACAAATCAAGGAAAAGTCGAAAAAATATGCCGCAAAATAATTGAAATTGGTGCAAAGCATATAGTTTTTCAAACAAGCGGAGCTAGAAATTGTTATTCTAAAAAAGTTCAAAAGAAATCTAGTATTCTTCTAAATCCTGTAGATTTAGAGAAAATACCTTTTCGTAATGAGGAAGCGATTGATTTTTCTCAAATTGTAAGTGTTGCCAGGTTGGAACCACAAAAAAATCAAGACCTGTTAATTGAAGCATTTAATCTCGTTAGTAAAAAGCACAAAAATGTCGTACTCAAAATATTTGGTGAAGGTTCCTTACTGGGCTCTTTGGAAAACAAAATTGGCGAGTTGGGTCTGCAAGATAGGGTTTTTTTAATGGGAGCAAAGACCGATGTTTTAGAATGGATAAAAGATACTTTTTGTTTTGTTTTATCGTCTGATTATGAAGGATTACCTAATTCTCTAATAGAGGCTATGTGTATGGGGATGCCTTGTATTTCAACAGATTGCTCACCTGGTGGAGCTAGAGAGTTGCTTGGTAACAAAAGAGGTGTGATTGTTCCTTGTGGAGATAAGGTACAATTAGCTGATGCAATTAACACATTTTTGGAAAAACCTAGCAGTGCTTTAAAGTGTGGAGAAAATGCTTATGCATTGCGAAATGAAATTGAATGCAAAGTAATTGCTAAAAAATGGCTAAAGCTAATTGAAAAGATTAAAAAATAGATTGAATAAATCTGTAATTGTTCAATAATTGTTTCTAAAAAATGCTCAAGATATAGATTTAAATAGCATTGTAAAGAAACGAATTGATAGATTAGGGATAGCGAATAGTTGTAAACGGGAAAAAGAGGATTGTAGTACATGGGCGAAAAAAAAATCAAAGTAAAAATATCAATATTTTTAGACATTGCATTCTGTATTTTCTTTGCCATAGCTTCAAATTCTGATTGGATGTCAAATCCGATTGTATGGTGGGGATCAATAGCGCTAATCTTTGTAGTGCAATTTATTATATATGGTGGAAAGCTTAATTTCCCTATAAGTAAGTATAAAATATGGGCTGCTCTTTTTTTGATGACTTGCATGTTCTCATTGGTTTATTCAATAAATAAAAACGACTCAATCAATGTAATTAAAACGTTGATCGTTCTAGCATTAGTAATGATTTATGTGGAAAGCGAATTAAATGATTATTATTCAATTGAAAAAATGATGAGTTTATATGTTATAGGAATAGGTATAACTTTGTTATATGTTTTGCTTACGCAAGATATGAAGCAGTTCCAGCTGGCAATAGTGGGAGAAGGCAATACGGGAAGATGGAACGGAAATGATATCGGCATGAATGCAGCCGTATGTGCTACAATGATTATATACTTGTTCCCAAGAATGAAGAGCCGTTTTATTAGAATCTACTATTTGGTTATTGGTGCATCCTCCTTCTATTTGATGTATTGGATGGGGTCGAGAAAGACAATTGTTTTTTTTGTTTTAGCAATATGTGGAATAATATTATTAAGAAAACCAAAAAAAATAGTCAGAAACTTGATCATTGTTATATGTATTATGGCTGTATCCTGGAGTCTCGTGATGGAGGTTCCGGCATTATATAAGAATGTTGGGTGGAGATTAGAGGCTTTGACTGCATCCGTTACTGGTAAAGGCACTGTGGATAGTAGTACATTATTGAGAGAAAAGTATATTAAGGTAGGGAAAGAAGCATTTAAAAAATCGCCAATAATAGGATATGGAATTAATTCATATCGTGAAATTAATAAGTTTAAAACAGGGCATGAAACATATAGCCACAATAATTTTGTGGAAATTGCAGTCGGGCTAGGCCTTATAGGATTGATAGCATATTATTGGCTGTATGCATATTTGTTGTTTTGTTATCTAAAGTTACTTATACATCGAAAAGCTACTTTTGTGACTAGTTTTCTGTTTGTCTTATTTATCTTGTATTTATTTACACAGGTAGGACTTGTTGTATACGATGGACTTGTGCAGTGGATGTTGTTATTATTGTTGTTTAAAGCGATAGGTTTGGATTCAAAATAATGCTTTTGATTTGTGCGAACACTTTCTAAAAAAGTTTGTATTCTACAGATGCTGTAATTATAAGATTCTGAATAAAATGAAAGGAAAAACAGAAGAATGAAGCGAGGTTTGATAGGTAAAGGATTAAAGTTTATTCTTGATAAGAATTACAGATTTTTGTTTTTGGCAAGCAGAGGAAAATATGACTCAATGAATGATGAAGAATACATAAAAAGAAAATACAAAGCAATCTTTGGTACGGAATTAGATTTGGAGAATCCCAAAACGTACAACCAAAAAATTCAATGGTTAAAGCTGTATTATCGTCGTCCGGATTATACTAAATATGTGGATAAATTTGAGGTACGATCGTATGTAGCAAAAACAATAGGAGAAGAGCATTTGGTACCGCTGTTGGGAGTTTGGGATTCACCAAAAGATATAGACTTCGATAAGCTTCCTTCAAAATTTGTTTTAAAATGTAATCATAATTCAGGATTGGGAATGTGTATATGTGAAAACAAAGATGAACTTCAAACAGATCGAGTAATTTCTGGGTTAGAAAAGGGACTGAAACAGAACTACTATTTAACGGGAAGAGAATGGCCGTACAAAAATGTAAAAAGAAGAATAATTGCAGAAAAATTTCTTGTAGATGAATCAGGTGTTGAACTAAAGGATTATAAAATATATTGCTTTGATGGAAAAGTAAGGTTAATAATGATTAATTCAGATCGAAATAGCAAATGTGCAACAAAAGCAGATTATTTTGACGAAGATTTTAATCATATTGATATGATTTGGGGTTACGAGCAGGCGGACATCACTCCAAAGAAACCTGCCCATTTTGAAGAAATGAAAATGCTTGCCGAAAAGTTATCGAAAGATATGCCTCATGTGCGCGTTGATTTTTATGTAGCGGACGATAAGGTGTACTTTGGCGAGATGACATTTTTTGATGGAAGCGGATTCGATGCCTTTGAAAAAATTGAATACGCGAATATGTTGGGCGACTGGATTAAGTTACCGGCACCTATTGAGGAAAGTGATACCGTAATGTAAACAAACTTGATGATCATATCAGCGATTCAATCAACAAGCCGAAGAAGTAGCGATTAGTTTCACGGGAAAGTACATTTTTATATCTGAGAGGGCAGAGGAAAAGGGGAGAAAATCTGATGAGAGAAAAACGGCTTGCAGCGAACACCGTTTCATCTTTAATGCTTCAACTGTGTACAATTATTTGCGGTTTCATTTTACCGAGAATGATTTTAGCGGGATTTGGTTCAAATGTAAATGGAATGATTAATTCTATTACCCAATTCCTAGGGGTTATAAGTTTTCTTGAATTGGGTGTTGGATCAGTGATTCAGTCATCTTTATATAAACCATTGGCTGATAAGGATAATGAGACAATTAGCAAAATTATTGTTTCGGGACAAAAATTCTTTTCTCGATTAGCTATGATTCTATTTGTGTATGTATGTATTCTTATGGGAAGCTATCCTTTTTTTGCAAAGCAAGATTTTGGCATTGTGTATACATCTACAATGGTTGCAATCTTAAGCATTAGTTCATTTGCGCAATACTATTTTGGTATCGTAAACAGTATTTTGTTGAATGCAGATCAAAAAGGTTACGTGTCCAACATCACACAAATTGTTACTCTAATTTTGAACACGGTATTTTGTATTGTTCTTATTAAGCATGGGGCAAGCATTCATATCGTAAAACTGACAACTAGCTTAATCTATGTTATCAGACCTCTATACTTATCGTTTTATGTTAAACAGCACTATTGTTTAGACAGAAAAATAAAATACGACAAGGAGCCAATAAAGCAAAAATGGAATGGAGTTGCTCAACATGTCGCGGCGGTTGTATTAGATGGAACGGACAATATCGTTCTAACGATATTTGCTGGGTTAAAAATAGTTTCCATTTATTCAGTCTATAATATTGTCGTGGCAGGAGTAAAGCAATTGTTCCTAGCAATGACAAATGGCGTTCAATCGTTAATAGGAGAATTATGGGCAAAACAAGAACTAGATGAATTGAAAAGATTCTTTGGATGGGTTGAATGGTCTATTCATACGGGTACAACATTCGTATTTGGTGTCACATCTATCTTGATAGTTCCGTTCGTACAGATTTACACATACGGAATAAACGATGTGAATTATGTACAACCATTATTTGCAATTTTGATAGTGGCGGCAAATGCAGGGCACTGTTTACGCTTGCCATATAATATAATGATCTTAGCAGGTGGACACTATAGACAAACACAAAAGAATTATATTGTTGCAGCAACTATAAATATAATCGTTTCAGTTTTAGCTGTTAAAACCTTGGGATTAGTAGGTGTAGCAATTGGAACATTGCTTGCCATGTTCTATCAAACGGTATGGATGGCTATTTATGATTCTAAGAATTTAATTTGCTGGCCAATTAAAAATTTTATAAAACAGATGGTTGTGGACGTAATAAGTGTTTTGGCTTTTTCGCTTCTTGCTGCTGTTTTTAAGTTTAATACAATTACCTGGCTGGCATGGGTTGAGTATGCAATTGTAATATCAATAAGTGCGTTAATAATTCAAGTGGTAATTAATACTCTTTTCTATAAGAAATATATGGTGCAATTAGCAAGCAAGTTAAGACGAGTATTTATGAAAGGAAAGTAAGCGCCTAATGACAGGGTGTCAGGCATATAAAAATGTGACCATTTTACTGTATGTTTTAATGGGCGTGAGAAAAAGTCTGTAAAAACGAACCTCTTATGGTAGTATTAGTTAAGTACCATAGGAGGTTTTGTTATGGCACGGAAGAAGAAAGAAGTTTATCACGTAAAACTACTGACAGAAGGAAAGAAGAATATCATATCGGCTCTGATTGACGAATATGATATTGAAACAGCTGAAGGACATTCAGGATGCCCTTCGGGATTTGCTGGGAGGCACCATTAAGTCCATGATGGAAGCGGAGATGTCAGAACATCTGGGTTATGAGAAATCCGAGCGCTTTGATTCCGATAATTACCGTAACGGAACGAAAACCAAGATGTTTTTTGCAAGTGCAAATTCCTGAAATTCTCCATTTCGTGAATATTCTCGTGCGGTAACACCGCAAATCCGGCAGGCAGGAAACCGCCTGTCCGGGCTTGCGGAAACCGCTTATGCGAGTTTACTCGCGTAATGCTTTATCCAAGCCATATACCTCACGCATTGATTTATCATGTTCAGCATCTATGTTTGTGAT
>ERZ809074.2369-NODE-2369-length-21033-cov-5.521403_pt1 | contig 21033 bp, 17 predicted proteins | sample MGYA00520795_ERZ809074 | MGnify/ENA primary metagenome ERZ809074 (study PRJEB31570, sample SAMEA3212989) | Homo sapiens | biome: human-gut; feature: human gut; material: fecal | place: Sweden | collected 2011 ...
GGAACAGGGATTCGATAAGGTCAAAAGTCTTGGGAAAAGGAGGGATGGGGGGTCGGGGGAAGGGAGGGGAAACCTTTCTCCAGAAAGGTTTCCCCTCCCTTCCCCCGATTTTCTCCTACTGCATCTTGTTAATAGGCGAACCGTAACCCTGCACGCGGCGGACGGCGAGCTTGTGCTGGACGGTGCGGGTGTGGCCGCTTCCGGGTTGATCGTCGCGGTAGTTTTCGTGGAAGGCGCGGAGCCGCCGCTGCATACGGAGGATGCGGCGCATGATCTCGCTCATGCCGAAGTAGGCGGCGGAGAACAGCACGCTGCAAAAGAGCAGCAGGAACGCCCCGTAGATAAACAGCTTGTTGGTTTCCGCATCCGGGCTGTCCGTCTGCCAGAGAAGGACGAGAAAACCGATGGTCCCCACCAGCCAGAGCAGGTGGCCGCAGGCTTTCAGGAACGTCTCCATCGGCATCCGGGTATAGGGGTTGACCTCCACGAGGCCGATCCACTCTTCACTGCCGCATTCAGGGCAGCGGGCCAGATAGTCGGGGAAGATGGCCTTGCAGCGGGAGCACTGCAATTCGCGCTCGACTTTGACCTCGACGGAAGTGGAGGACGAAGAGCCGCGCGAGATCAAGCGCTTGCGGCGGAAAGGCGTTTTGGTCCTCATGCTGCGGCCTCCGTGGTCTGCGTGGTGCGGGCGTGCTGCATGTAGGCGAGCAGGCCCATGATGCCGATGCCGATGAGGTAACCCCAGTACCGCTGATCATGCGGCAGGAAGAAGCCCGTCAGTAGGGCCGGGTAGAGCATGATGATCGTGGAGCACGCGAGGAGCAGGGCATCCGGCAGGGTGTTTTTGGCGATGAACCAGCCCTGCGTGAGCGAGGCGAAGGACATGCAGCCGAGCACCGTCATGAAGAACAGGAAGATTCCCTCGGGCACGCTGTCGATGCCCCACAGGATGATGTCATGGTTGAAGATGAACATCAGGGGCAGGATGGCCGTACGGATATCGTACAGGAAGCCCTGAATGCCCGTGGCGATGGGCGACGTGTCCGCAATGGCCGCAGCGGCGTAGGCGGCGAGGCCCACGGGCGGCGTGTCGTCCGCGAGGATGCCGAAGTAGAAGCAGTAGAGGTGCGCCGCTATCAGCGGGACGGCCAGCGCCACGCCGTGGACCACGATGCCGGAGGCGAGCTGCACCAGAATGGGCGCGGTCAGAGACGCCATGATGATGTAGTTCGCCGTGGTGGGCAGGCCCATGCCGAGGAGCAGGCTCGCCAGAGCGGTGATGAACAGCAGCAGGAAGATGTTGCCGCCGGACAGGATCTCCACGAAGGACGTGATCTGCTGCCCGAGGCCGAGAGAGACGCAGCCGACGATGATGCCCGCCGAAGCCGTGGCCATGGCGACGCCCGCCATGTTGCTGCCGCCGGCGGACAGGGACAGGAGAAGCGTCTTGATGCCTTCCTTGAGGGCCTTGCGCTTGGACTTCTTGTGAACGAAGGCTTTCACGACGGGCTGGCCGAGCATGATGAGCGCGAGCACCACGATGGCGCGGAACACGGACATTTCGGCGGAATGCTGCATGATGATGAGCTCATACAGCAACATGCAGATGGGGATGAGGAAGTGCAGCCCCTCTTTGAGCGTGGTCCAGAAAGACGGCAGTTCGGATTTGGACAGGCCGCGCAGCCCGAGCTTGCAAGCTTCCACGTGGGTGATCCAGAGCAGGCCCGCATAGGCGGCGAAGGCCGGGATGGCGGCCGCCTTGGCGACTTCGATGTAGGGGACGTTGACGTATTCGGCGATGATGAACGCCGCCGCGCCCATGACAGGCGGGGCAAGCTGGCCATTGATGGACGAGGCCACTTCCACGGCCGCGGCCTTTTCGGGCGGATAGCCCACCTTCTTCATAAGCGGGATGGTAAAGGTCCCGGTCGTGACCACGTTGGCGATGCTCGAACCGGAAACCACGCCGGTGAGGGCGCTGCCGAGGACGGCGGCCTTGGCTGCACCGCCCCGGAAACGTCCGAGCCCGCTGATGGCGAGCTGGATGAAGAAATTGCCGCCTCCGGCCCGTTCGAGCATTGTCCCGAACAGCACGAAGAGGAAGACGACGGTGGCCGAAACGTGCAGCGGCACGCCGTAGATGCCTTCCGTATCCATCGTCATCTGGGAGATGAAGCGGGACAGGGATGCGCCCTTGAAGGCAAGGAAATCGGGCAGATGCGGCCCGGTAAACACGTACAGGATAAATATGCTGGCGATGATCGGCAGGGCGGGGCCGATGACCCGGCGGGTGGCCTCCAGCAGGAGGACGACCAGCATGAGGCCGAAGATGATGTCGCGTGTGGTGGGCACGCCCGCGCGCGAGGCGATGCCTTCGTAGTCAAGCACGATGTACAGCGCGGAGACGGCGGCTATGATCCCGAGCAGGTAGTCGAGGATCGTGACCCGGTTCATGGCGAGCAGGATGCGCAGATCCCAGCGCCATGAGGTTCCCGAGATTTTGATCATGGGGATATTGAAGTAGACGAGGCTGATGGCAAAGGCCAGATGGATGGCCCGGATATAGACGGTATCAAGGAGCAGGATGCTCGCCGAGGCGAGCTGAAACAGGGACCAGCAGAGAGCGAGGATCATCGTGATGATGCGGGTGATGCCTACCGTATCGCCGCGCAGGCCGTGCTCGGCGGCTACCAGCTTTTCCCTGTAGTCATCCCCGTTGGGGGACTGCTCGATGTGCTCTATCATTTTGTGGGGCATGTGACTCCCGGCGTGATCTGAGGTGACGGCGACGCGGGGCGCCGCCCGGATAAACTCGGGCTGATTGCAAGGATGCCGGGATTGGGCGATATGTCCAATCCCGGCCGAAAGGCTTCACGGTGAAGCGGAGGGAGGAACGGGGTGTTCCTCAGCCTACTTCATCAGGCCGGCTTCCTTGTAATACTTCAGGGCGCCGGGATGGATGGGGGCCGTCAGGCCTTCGAGCATGGTCTCGCGGGTCAGGCCTTCGAGGGCGGGATGGAGCTTCTTGAACTCGTCGAGGTTCTCAAAGACTTCCTTCGTAATGGCGTACACGACGTCGTCCGGCACCTTGGCTGAGGTCACGAAGGTGGCGAGCATACCCACGGTGGTGACCTTTTCATTGGCGTTGGTGGCTTCGGGATACTGGGCCATGTCGATGTTGGTCAGAGAATAGTAGGGGAACTTTTTGACCAGCGGCTCAATGTCGGTGATGGACACGATGCGGGTCTTGCGCTTCCCGGCGGTGGCTTCCTTGATATTCCCGTTGGGATGGCCCACGGTGTAGAAGAAGCCGTCGATACGGCCGTCCTGCAACATGCGAGGTGCGTCGGCGGCCTTGATGCTTTCGGCCTTGAGGTCTTTTTCGATATTGATGCCGGCGGCTTCGAAAACGTCAATGGCGTTCTGGCGGTTGCCGGAGCCGGGGTTGCCGATGTTGACGACCTTGCCCTTGGCGTCCTTCAGGCTCTTGATGCCGGAATCTTCGGCGGCGACGAAAGTGACGGCTTCGGGAGCCAGAGCGAACACGGCGCGGAGATCCTTCTGGGGCTTGCCTTCCCATTCGGAAAGCCCGTTGTAGGCCTGATACTGGCGGTCGGCCTGCGCGATGCCGAATTCAAGATCGCCCGCCATGATGGCGTTGATGTTGAATACGGACGCGCCGGTGGATTCGACGGTGGCCCGGATGTCGTACTTGTCCTTCTTGGCGTTGACGATCTTGGCGATGGCGCCGCCGGTGGGGTAGTAGACGCCGGTGATGCCGCCGGTGCCGATGGTAACGAACGTCGTCTTGGCGTGGGCTTCAAGGGCGGAAGCGCCCGTCATGGCCACAGCAAGGCTGAGAACAGCCGCGAGCAAATGTTTGTGCATGTCGTTGTCTCCCTTTTGTCGACATTTTCTTGTCAATTATATGAAGAAGGGCTTCAAAGCAAGGGAGGTTTTCATGGTTTCAGGTATATTGGAAGTGTACATTTTTGTGAAGCGTGCCGTTTCCTTCCGGGATGGGAACCGTTTCGGGGATATGGGACAATGGTTCCGGGAAAATTGACAGGCTGTTTCCTTTGTCGTAACACTTTGATATTCTATTACCATTTTTTGTTATAACCGTTAGGGGGCCGAGAAGTCCCGGTGAGGTAACGTCTATGTCGGTTTCCTCTTTGCCTTTTTTGCATGGCGCGCTTGCCGCTGTGCTCCCAAAGCTGGCGGCGTGGCGGCGCGATTTCCATGCCCATCCGGAAGCCGGCTGGACTGAATTCCGCACGGCGGCCTTGATCATCAGGCGATTGCGTGAGCTTGGGTACGCGATCCGCATGGGCGAAGCCGCTTGCGCCTCCGACCGGAGGATGGGCGTCCCTTCTTCCGCTGTCCTTGCGGCGGCGCGGGAGCGTGCGCTTGAGCATGGAGCCGATGCCGAGCTGGTTGCGGGCATGGGGGACGGCTATACGGGGTTCTGGGCGGATCTGGATTGCGGCCCCGGCCCCGTGACGGCGTTCCGGTTCGATATGGACTGCAACGAAGTCGCCGAGTGCGCGGAAGAGAGCCATAGGCCCGTGCGCGAGGGGTTCGCATCACGCTGGCCCGGTCTGATGCACGCGTGCGGACACGATGGGCACGCCGCCGTGGGGCTCGGTTTGGCTGAAGTGCTTGTTTCGATCCGGCGGCACCTGCGGGGGCGGATACGCCTGATCTTCCAGCCCGCCGAAGAGGGGGCGCGCGGGGCCCTCCCGATGTCGGAGGCCGGAGCCGTGGACGGCGTGGATGTGCTGTTCGGTTTCCATATCGGTTTCAAAGCCGAGGGGCCGGGTTCATTGATATGCGGCACGCAAGGATTCCTGGCCACCACCAAGCGCGATGTCCTTTTCTCCGGAGTGCCCGCCCATGCCGGGGCCGCGCCGGAGGAAGGGAAGGATGCCCTGCTGGCGGCCTGTTCGGCGGTGGTGAACCTGCACGCCATTTCCCGGAACGGCAAAGGCGGCACCCGTATCGCCGTGGGCAGGCTGGAAGGGGGAGAGGCCCGCAACGTCATCCCCGCTTCCGCGAGGCTGTTCATGGAAACGCGGGGAGAAACCACGGAACTGGACGCCTACATGGCCGCCGAGTCCGAGCGTATCCTGCGCGCTTCAGCCGATCTGTGGGGCTGCGCTTGCGAGTGGCGGACTGTGGGGAACAGTGCCGGGGGAGGGAGCAGCCCGGAGCTTGCCCGCCTTATTGCTACGGTCGCGGAAGCGATGGGTGGCTGGAAGACGGTTATCCCGATGAGCGGTTTCGGGGCGACGGAAGATTTCGCTTGCCTGATGAGCAGGGTTCAGGCCTCGGGAGGGCTGGCTTCCTACCTGCAGGTCGGGACGGACAGGGCTGCGGGGCACCACAGCGACCGCTTTGATTTTGATGAAACATGCCTCGGGCGGGCGCTGGAACTGCTGGCCCGGCTGGCCGTGCGCATGGCGGGCGGCGGACAGGAAGACACTGAAACGGAGACGGAGAGCGACATGGAATTTTTGGATGAGGTCGTAAGGCGCAAGGGCATCCACGTGCAGCTATGGCTGGAGGGCGAAGATGGGGAAGGCTTCGGCAGGGGGCGAGTGGAGCTTCTCCAGCTTGTCGACGAACTCGGATCGCTGAGCAAGGCCGCAAAACAGCTCGGCATGTCCTACCGCGGGGCGTGGGGCAAGATAAAGAAGGCCGAACGCATCGCGGGCGAGACGCTTGTCGACGCTTCGGGGACCAAGCGCGACGGTTACTCGCTGACTCCGGCGGGGCGGGAGCTGGTTCAGCGTTTTCAGCAATGGTATGCGGATGTCGAAAGTTTTGCCAAGAAACGTGCGGAAGCCTTGTTTAGTGATTTCGATAAGGAATGATGATTCATTGTTTGCCCAATCTATATTCATTGAGTAAACAATCTGTATATCGCTGATAGAGAAGAGTATTTTTATATGCAAAAAGGCTTGCACTGCTATCTTTTTTTGACTAACAATAAGCAAAGAGGGCTTTGCATGGATAAAAAGCCCGCAGGGGGAGTGGAAGAGAGTCACATATTGACGGTATTGGGACCCTCAATAGATGACAAGCATAGTATGTTTTATGGAAAGATGCTTTTGGGGAAGCTTTTTCCTTTAGTGAAACATATATCAAATGCTGTTTAAAGATGGACAGTAGTGCTTTCTTATGCTTATTAAAACCTTTTCCATTTCTCCTGTTTCGCGATTGCTTTCGCCGTTTTCAGCGCAAACCATCATAGTGTCCTGCGCTGATGAGCAGCAATGCGAGTGACGTGCGGAAGCGTGCTTTCTAACGCTTTATCCTTATCAGGGGGAGAAATGGAAGCTTTCATGGCATGGCTGAAGTCAGTCAACGACGTGGTTTGGGGACCGGGGATGCTGGTATTGCTGGTCGGTACTGGCCTGTATCTGACTGTCGGCCTGAAATTTTTCACATTCCGCAATTTTTTTAGAGGGCTCAAAAACCTGTGGGCCGGGCGTTCCAATCAGTCCGAACAGGGCGAAATCTCTCCGTTCAACGCGCTGATGACCGCGCTGGCCGCCGACATCGGGACCGGCAACATCGTGGGCGTGTCGACAGCCATTTACATCGGCGGCCCCGGCGCGCTGTTCTGGATGTGGGTGACCGCCCTTGTGGGTATGGCCACCAAGTTCAGCGAAGTGCTCCTTTCCGTGCATTTCCGTGAAAAGACCCCCGCCGGAAACTGGGTGGGCGGCGCCATGTACTTCATCAAAAACGGGCTCGGACCCAAGTGGATGTGGCTCGGCTCGTGCTTTGCGCTGTTCGGCATCGTCGCCTGTATCGGTACGGGCGCTATGGTACAGGGCAACTCCATCGGTGAAGCCATACAGGCCAACCTCTCCATCCCGACGTGGTTTACCGCCATCGCCGTCTTCCTGCTGGCCGGAGCTGTCCTCATCGGCGGCGTGAAGCGCATCGGTGCCGTGGCCGGTAAGGTCGTTCCCGCCATGGCGGTGATATACGTCCTCATCTCCCTTATCGTCATCATCCTGCACATTGACCAGCTTCCCCGCGTTCTTGCTTGGGTTGTCGCCGAAGCGTTCACGCCTACGGCCGCCGAAGGCGGTTTTGCCGGTGCGACCGTGATGATGGCCATCCGAATGGGCATGGCCCGCGGCGTGTTCTCCAACGAAGCCGGACTCGGTACCGCGCCTATGGCTCACGCCGCCGCGACCAGCGCTTCACCGCTGGTGCAGGCTTCCATCGGTATGCTTGATACCTTCATTGATACGATCATCGTGTGCACCATGACCGGTTTCGCCATTCTTGTGACCGGCCAGTGGACCTCCGGCCTCACCGGGGCCGCCATGACCTCCGCCGCCTTCGAAACCTCGCTTCCCGGCATCGGCGGCATCGCGGTGACGATCTGCCTGACCTTCTTCGCCTTCACCACAGCCCTCGGCTGGTGCGTGTACGGCGAGCGCTGCGCCATCTATTTCTTCGGCGACAAGGCGCAGATCCCCTTCCGGATCGTCTACTGCATCGCCATCCCGGTGGGCGTGCTCACGCAGCTTGATGTGGTGTGGCTGCTTGCGGACACTTGCAACGCGCTCATGGCCATCCCGAACTTGATCGCCATCCTGCTGCTCAGCCCGGTGCTGTTCAAGCTGGTGAAGGAAGACGAATCCAAGGATTCCATCTTCAAGCACTAGTCTGCCGTTTTCGGCATAAGCGGGGAGGGGCCGAAAGGCCTCTCCTTTTTTCTGTGCGGCGATAGGGATGCGGCTTATCATAAGGGTAAAAAGGGTACGTCGCCTTTTTCAGATTGTTTCTCAAAGCCTTGAAGGTGGAAAAGGGGAGGAGAACACGCCGGAAACCGGAAAATATGGCTAAATCTATTCTCATCCCCTTGCCAAAAAAAGGAAGTTACGCTAGGAAAACGTCTGCGCCGCTTTCATGGCGCATGCCTGCCTTTTTCAATCACACATCTCCCCTATCTTAATCAGCGTTTGATGCGGCTGTGCCGTGTAATACCGTCTTGCCGTTCGGCAGGACTCATAACGTTCGGCGACACGCCGGGCGAACTTCCATTCACTCCCAAAACAAGTATCGGAACGTATGCGGAAGAAGAAAGTTGCCACGGAGGAGGTTCAGGAAGGCGCAACGATGAGCCTTACTGAACTGAAGAACATGAGCATGTCCGTGCTCATGGAGCTTGCGGAAAAGTACGAGATCGAAAACGCCAGTTCCATGCGGAAGCAGGAACTCATCTTTGCGATGTTGCAGGCTTGTGCGTCCCGGAGCGGTGCCATTTACGGCGACGGGGTGCTGGAAATCCTGCCTGACGGCTACGGTTTTTTGCGTTCCCCACTGTCGAGCTATATGCCCGGCCCGGACGATATTTATGTTTCCCCCTCTCAGATTCGGCGCTTTTATCTGCGCAAGGGTGATGTGGTTTCCGGGCAGATACGGCCTCCCAAGGAAGGGGAGCGTTATTTCGCCTTGCTCAAGGTGAAGGAAATCGGTTTTGAACCCCCGGAAAACGCCCGCCACGTCGTTCTTTTTGATAACCTCACGCCTATTTATCCCGATCGCAAGCTGATCATGGAAAACGGCGAGAAAAATCTGTCCTGCCGGGTCATCGATCTCATGTCGCCCATCGGGCGCGGCCAGCGCGGGGTCATCGTCGCGCCTCCCCGGACCGGTAAAACCATTCTGCTCCAGAGCATCGCGAATTCCATCAACGCGAACCATCCCGAAGTCTATCTCATCGTGCTGCTCATTGATGAACGTCCCGAAGAAGTGACGGATATGGAGCGCACGGTCAAGAATGCCGAAGTCATCAGCTCCACGTTCGACGAACCTCCGCAGCGCCATGTGCAGGTCTGCGAAATGGTGCTCGAAAAAGCCAAGCGCCTTGTCGAACGCAAGCGTGACGTGGTCATCCTGCTCGACTCCATCACCCGCCTTGGCCGCGCGTACAACGCCGTGACGCCTTCGTCCGGCCGCGTGCTTTCCGGTGGTCTGGATGCCAACGCCCTTCAGCGGCCCAAGCGCTTCTTCGGCGCGGCCCGCAACATCGAGGGCGGAGGCAGCCTGACCATCATCGCCACGGCGCTCATCGATACCGGCTCCCGCATGGATGAAGTGATCTTTGAAGAATTCAAAGGCACCGGCAACATGGAAATCTATCTTGATCGCCATCTCGCCGAAAAGCGCGTGTTCCCGGCCATCGACATCAACCGTACCGGAACCCGCAAGGAAGATCTCCTCCTCTCCGACGACGTACTCAAGCGCGTCTGGATCCTCCGCAAGATCCTTGCACCCATGTCTTCCATCGACAGCATGGAATTCCTGCTCGACAAGATGCGCGGCACCAAGTCGAACGAAGAATTCATCAATGCCATGAGCAAATAAGCAAGGGATGGGGAAAAGCTTTTCCAAAAGGGAAGTTTTCTCCAGATTCTTTAGCTGATTCTTCAAAAGAAAAACGCCGTTCCTCCACATGGAGGAGGGACGGCGTTTTTCTATGGGACTCTGTAAGCGTTGTCTGGATGGGTCCGCTATTCCGCGGCTTCCTTCTGGAGGCGGGAAACGAGCTTGTCCATGTTGGCGATGCTGGTGACCTTCCAGCTCTCTCCGGAGGGGCTCATGCCCAGATCAACCTTGTAGTCACGCCCGTTGCCGAAATCATGGATGGTTGCGGGAAGGATGACGTTGCCGTTGACTTTGCGGGATGCGCCGCGTGGGCGCAGCTCTTTACGCCCCGTGGAGACGTTGCCGAAAAGCGGTGCGAGCAGGCCTTTGGGTTTTGCGTTGGCTTTGGGTTTTCCGGCGAAAAAGCCGGATTCGATGCCTGAACGGGTGAATGTTCCGGTTTCTTGAACCAGCAACCCTTTGATCTGCTTCGCCATCGACGGGTCCTGCACAGAGGCGACCATCAGGGCGAGCATGGGAGGGAGGCCGGATGTATCGACTTGTCCGGCTTTTTGCAGCGCTGTAATCAGGGCTGAGGAACTTTGGTCGAGCAGGGCGTCCACATCGACGCGCCGCTCAAAGGCCGCCAGATCGCTGGCGTCGATGGCTGTCTGGATTTCCTTCAAGACAGCCTCCGGGGTCTGGCGGGCCAGGGCGGTGACCGTTACGAGCAAGAGCAACGGAAGGAAGAGAAAAAAGCGGAAGCAGCGGGAAATCATTGAGAGGCTCCTGGGTTGGCGGCCGCGGCGTCGAAGTGCCCCGCCAGATCGCGGAATAGGTTTGCGGCCTGTCCGGCAGCCGTGAGTTTTTCCGGGTTGTTGTGCGTGCGCCGATCGATCCATGAGGCGATGAAGAGCAGTGCGTCATCATCCAGATACCGGGCCTCCGGGGTCCGCTTGAGGGCCTGCACGAAAGTGCTCTTGGCCTGTTCGCGGGCGATGACGGCCTGTTGGTACTGCTGGCCCTTGGCGGCCATTTGCTGGCGCAATGTCGAGTATTTGGTCAGCTCGCCGTTGGAGCGGGCTTCATCGGCGGCGAATGTCAATTCGGAGTATTGGGCGTTGGTGTCCACGACACGCTGGGCCGCGGCGCTGAGGTTTTCCATTTGGCGGTTGAAGTCGGGCATGGAGGTAAGCGCCTGCAACGCCCCGGCAACACCACGGAACTGCCGGGCGTACAGCTTGAAGAACTCGCTCCGCTGGGCGGGCGAGAGAGCCTCGCCGCTCGGCAGGGGGGTAGCCGCGCTGCGGTTCACGGCTTCCATGAAGCGGTCGACGTACAGCCGATAAATGGCGTCCAGCATACCCGGCGTGAAGAGATGGTTCAGCGCTGCGGTACGTCCTGCGGGCAGATCATCGCCGATCCATGCGAGGCCGGTCATCCCCATCCCATAACGGAGATTTGCTCCCTGCAGGCTTGCGGAAAGCCTTCCGCTCCGGCCCGGGGTCGCTGCGGGGACATAGTGGGAAACGAGCCATGAAGCCAAATCGTCGATAAAGGCGATGCGCACGACTTGATCGTCCTTGCGCCCCGCATCGGGAGGAACCTGTTCTCCGGGGGCCACAGGGCCGCGTACTTCGGCTCCGCCCGGCTGCACCGGCCTCTGTTCCGCAAGCGCCTCGTCCAGTTCCGCGGGCGTTTCGATGGGAGAACGGTATTTGGGCGGCGCTCCGGGCAGGCTGTTTCCCGCGACGGCTCCGACATCTGGAGGAGAAGGCGGTGTCGTTGTCCTGCTCATCAGGTCGGCGGCGAGGTTGATGGCCGATTCTCTCAGGCTTGCCATACGGTTGGAGAATTCTTCCCGTGCCTCCGGATCTCGGGCCAGCCAAAACCAGACCACCACGCCCGCGAGCAGGATAAGAATCAGCAGGGCCAGCCCGTGGTGCCCCTTGCGTGACGGTTCTGTTTCGCGGTCATCGTCTTTGTCTGTCCGATAGCGGTTCGGCTTGCTCATGCCACCCTCCAGAGTCTCTTCCCGGATGAAAACGGGCTGTGTACAGGTATCATATTCACTGCAGAATACCCCATTTCATCCGCTCTGTGAAGCTGTAGAGCCGGGGGGGATCCAGCGATTGTGCACGCTTTCTAACTGGTTGGGTCGCGGAGGAGGCTCCGCTGTGAGAGATTCGCAGCGTATGGGAAAGAATCATGCTCTGGGAACTTGACTTCTTAAGAACCAATCCTAAATACTTAACGCTAAGGCTAATGACGCTCGACGCGCGCGGCGCGAACACTTTTTACTCCAAGGGAGCAAGACAATGGGATGCTGCTGCAATAATACGAAAGACGATAAGAATCAGAGCCCTGACTGCATGGCCAGCAAGAGCACGGTTGTCACCACGCCCGAAGGCGAAGATGTCGAAGTCAACTTCAACATGGGAACCGGTGAAGTGACCTATGGGAAGAAGACCGGATGCTGCTCGGACAAGTCCGACGGTACATCTTCCGGCGGTTGCGGTTGTTCAAAGTAAGGGATGAGAGCGGATTGTTTTTGAAACAGTTCAAAGTCGAAAAGCTCCAAGCCAAAAAAGAACGGAGGAAGATTGGTAAGGTGGGTATCCCTTGCACGCTCTTCCTCCGTTTTTTTAGAAACGGCTGATTGATAGTCTGCGTAAGGGGAATTTCCCTTGCGCTTTTTTATTCCACACGGAGCTTTCCAGAAAGAAATATGTCCCCAATGCCTTTGTTGCCCTGACTCCTCATTGTTCCAATAAATACCAATAGGCCCAATGCCATAACACAGGTTCCCATGAGTGGGAAACCCGAGTGGGGGATTCGATAAACGCGAAAGTCGTGGGAGAGAAGGGGGGAGGTTTGGAGGGGGAAGGAGAACCTTACTGGAGAAAGGTTCTCCTTCCCCCTCCAATCTTCTTTACAGAATCTGCTTGAGGAACTGCTGTAGGCGAGGATGTTCGGGATCGGAGAAGAACTTGGCCGGAGGCGCCACTTCAAGGATTTGCCCCTGATCCATAAAGACGATGCGGTCGGCCACTTCGCGGGCAAAACCCATTTCGTGGGTGACGCATACCATCGTCATGCCTTCCTGCGCGAGCTTGACCATAACGTCGAGCACTTCGCCGATCATTTCAGGATCGAGCGCGGACGTAGGTTCGTCGAACAGCATGATGTTGGGCTGCATGGCGAGGGCGCGGGCAATGGCGACGCGCTGTTGCTGGCCGCCGGAAAGCATACTCGGGTAGACGTTGACCTTTTCGGACAGCCCCACTTTCTTGAGCAGCTGGAGCGCGCGCTCCTCGGCTTCGTGTTTGGAAATATGGCGGAGCTTCATGGGCGCCATCGTCAGGTTCTGGAGCACGGTCTTGTGCGGGAACAGGTTGAAGCTCTGGAACACCATGCCCAGATCCTGCCGGATCTTGTTGATGTCGTTCTCGGGGGCGTTGATGTCGCTCCCCTCGACAAGGATGGTGCCCTTGTCGATGACTTCCAGGCGGTTGATGGAGCGCAGCAGCGTTGACTTGCCGGACCCGGAAGGTCCGATGATCACGACGCGTTCGCCGGGCTGCACGTCGAAGCTGACATCGTGCAATGCGGTGAGCTGCCCGAAGAACTTCCACACGTTCTGGATGCTGATGATGGGGGCTTCGTTACTTTCTGTCGCGGTCATAGTAGGTGAGTCTCCCTTCCATCATGCTCACGCCTTTGGAGAGCAGCAGGGTGATGATGAGGTATACGAGGGCGATGACCGTATAGGTCTCGAAATAGTCGAAGGTCTGCGAAGCGAATTCGCGGCCACGGCGCAGCAGGTCGGCCACGGCGATGATGGAGACCAGAGAGGTATCCTTGAGCATGGCGATGCATTCGTTGCCGATGGGCGGCAGGATGGTGCGCATGGCCTGAGGGAGGATAACGAGCGTCATGGTCTGGAAGTTGTTGAAGCCGAGCGAACGGGCGGCTTCGGTCTGTCCCTTGGGGACGGAGAGGATGCCCGCGCGGAAGACTTCGCCCATGTAGGCGCCGTAGCAGAAGCTGATGGCGATGACCGCCGACACCATGGGCGGGACCTGAATGATGCGGCCGAGGGCGTAATAGATGTAAAAAAGCTGAACGAGCAGCGGCACGCCGCGGATGATTTCCACGTAGGTCGATGCGATCAGGTTGATGACGGGATTGCGCGACAGGCGTCCGAGACCCGTGAGCAACCCGATGGGCAGCGTGCAGAGCAGGGAGAGAACGGTCACCTCAAACGTGATGATCAACCCGTCGGGAAGGAATTTGACGATTTCCAGATAGGGTTCCGGCTGCGTAGCGCAGAGGGTGACGAGCGCCACCACGGCAACGCAGAACGCCAATGTCCAAGCATTGAGGAGCCTGCGATCCCTTGGATCAGGGATTTGTGCGCCCTCCGTAACCTCAATGCGAATGTTGGGAGCGTTGTTCATAAGTATTCCTAAAATGTGTCAGGCTCCGGCAAACGCCGCATGAGATGCGTGCGCCGCGATGTGGGCCTTGCAAGTTGCGGCGCGCCCGGGCGACGCGCGAAAACAGGGGCCTTACCAAACGGGCGGCAGGGGAGAGGGCTCCCCTGCCGGTATAGAATCGCAACAGGACGATTAAGGATGAGAGTTACGGCCGCTTATTTGCCGATCCACTTCTCGACGACCTGCTTGTCGATACCCTTTTCTTTCACGGCTTTGATGCCTTCGTTGAGCTTCTTCACGAGATCCGTATCCGACTTGCGGACGGCGAACCCGTAGAATTCCACATCGTCGGTGATGAAGGCAACCTTAAGCTTGCCCGCGTATTCCTGCTTCTTGTTGGCGTAGAACTTGGCGACCGGATCGTCGCAGATCACTGCGTCGATGTTGCCCTTGGCGAGGTCTTCGAGGGCGAGGCCCACTTCGTCGTACGTCTTGACGATGGCTTTGGACTTGGCCTTGGGCAGGGTCTCCACGAGGCCGGTGGTACCGATCTGGCCGCCGACCTTCTTGCCGTCCAGTTCTTTCAGGTTTTTGAGGTCCGAATTGGTGGAAACCACAACGGCCTGGCGGATTTCGCAGTAAGGATCGGAGAAGCCCATAGCCTTCTTGCGCTTGTCGGTGATGGTCACGGAAGAGGCGATGATGTCGGCCTGACGGGATTCCAGGGCGGCGAAAATGCCGTCCCACGCGGTGTTGCGGAATTCAACGTTCAGGCCCGCTTCTTTGGCGACGGCTTTCAGGTAGTCAATGGAATACCCGACCACGTTCTTGTTTTCGTCAAGCATTTCAATGGGAGGCCACGTCGCGTCGGAAGCCACGATGAGGGGTTTTTCGGCGGCATTGGCCAGAGAAGCACACAAGAGCAGGGACAACAGGGTCGCACTGAAAAGACGGATCATACCGACAGCTCCTCCAGATGTTGCAAATGTTCCACGGCGATAAACCGCATGAGGAAAAACGCGCCATCTTTTTCTTGCGCGCCGTTCCCATCCTCCATATTCTAAGCGTCCTCTTTTGCAGGAAGATGTACAGCGTGTCAAGAACCGAATCGCGGAACCACGGGTTCTGAAGGCTTGATTTCCGCAACATTCCCGCGTTGTTTTACGTCATTGTTCCGTCATTTTTTCCGGAGGATTTTTCATGTCGGTTTCCTGTGCGGTGCTTCTTGATCGGGACGGCACGCTCATTGAGGATAAGCATTACCTTTCGGAACCGTCCGGCGTCGCCCTGTTGCCCGGCGTCGGCCCGGCGTTGTCGCGTCTGGTTCAGGCGGGGCATCGCCTTTTCTTGGTGTCCAACCAATCCGGCGTGGGCCGGGGGTATTTCACTGAACAGGCTGTCGTGGCGTGCCAAAAACGGCTTGAGGAACTTTTGGAGCCGTATGGCGTAGCTTTTACGGATGCCGTCTGGTGCCCGCACGCGCCTGAAGAGTCTTGCTTTTGCCGCAAGCCCCTGCCGGGCATGTTCGATGAGCTCCGGGCCCGGCACGGGCTCTTGCCCGAAACGACGTTCATGATCGGGGACAAGCTGGACGATCTGGGGTTAGCCGCCAATGCCGGGCTGTCCGCCGGGCTGCTCGTATTGAGCGGGAAAGGCGCGGAACATGCCCGGAAGGCCGGATATCCCGTGCCCGTTTCCGGTATCGTCGAGGTTCCGGGCGCGCCCCGGCGTGTCGTCGCTGCGGATTTTGAGTCCGCTGTGGCGTGGATAGTGAGGGATATTGAGAACCGGGGTCCCCTCTTCCCCTCCCCGAACCCTACCCCATCTCCCGCAAAGACTTTGGACTGGCGGGGAGGCTGCGCGGCGGGAGAACCTGCGGATGTGTGGAGCTGGCGGGATAGAGAGCCCTGACGTTCAATCAGGGCATAAAAAAGAGCCTTGTGTTGCTGCAAGGCTCTTTTTTATGTGTTCTGCGGCCGGATCAGGCTTTTCTCTTGATCAGTCGGAGGCGTATGAGCATTTCTCGGAAATCCTGCCATGAGCACCCGAACAGCCACGGGCAGGTGACCACGAGCCCGAAGGACATGAAGGAGTAGAGGATGCCGGAGAGGAAGAAGCGTATGACTTGATGGGCGTCATCCGCAAAATAGATCCCCGTCGCCTGTTTGCAGACCCATGCGATTCCGAGGAGCGAGCCGAGGATGAGCCCTTGCAGCATCAGGTTGCGGAAGAAATTGAGAGGGATGAGCCGTGAGGCCATCCAGAACAGCAGGTTGACCATGATGAACTGCGTGGTCACGGTTTTGAGGGCAAGGCCCGTTGCGCCGAGCCCCATGCCGAGCATGTCCTGCGGCGCGACCAGCAGCCATACGAGGAGGAAGCCTCCGAAGTGCTCGATAAAGGCAAGGTTCCGCAGTACCTTGGTCTTGCCGGTGGCATGGAAAACGGAGCTTGCCAGTTGCCCGTAAGCCTGATGGGCCGGATACAGGGCCATGATCTGCACGGGGACGAGCGCCGCGGCGAACTCCGCGCCGCCGAAAATATGCACGAGTACGGAAGCTTCCACAGCGGTGAAGCAGGAGAACCATGCCGCGATCCCAAAGAGGAGCGGCGCGAACCGGGTCAGAAGGTGCCCCATATGTTCGCGGTCGTCCTTGCCCCAGGCAATGGCGAGTTCACGCATGATCAGCGGGGTCATGGCGGATACGAACAGAAAACACGCGGCGCTGACGCGTTGGGACAGCGCGAAATAGCCCTGCTGTGTGCTGCCGTCGAACCACTGGAGCACCCAGCGTTCGGCGGAAAGGGCCAGCGCCGAGAGCAGCGCCTGCACGAACAGCGGCATACTGTAGTCGGAAAATTCGCGTGTGTAGGAGAGGCGCTGGTCGCGTGTGAGGCTGAGATCGATATGCGCCCATGAGCGCCGCATGATGGCGAGGCACCCGATCACGATGCTTCCCATCATCAGATATTGCAGCCCGAACAGGCTCCCCGCGTTCAGGAAACCGAACCAGAACAGCGCCAGAATGATGATGGCCCCGAGCAGGTTGACCCCGCTCCGCAGAAGCTCGCCGGGCACGGTCAGGCCGAGGGCGTCGTTCATGGAGCGCACCACGCGCGTCCCCCACAGCAGAAAGCCGTAGAAAGCCGCCAGCGGAGCGTACCAGAGCGGCACGTCGGGCAAAAGCATATCCCCAAGCCCCGGGACAAGCAGGAAGACGCCCGCGAGCATGGTAACGAGGAATACCAGCGCCGAAACCCGGCCATAAAAGGCGACGAGCGGCATTTCGTACTGGCGCCGGGACAGGGCGTTGTAAAAACAGGTAGACGTGCCCATGTCCAGAAAGCCGGTAAGCTGCGTGAACACGCTGGTGGAGAAGTTGAAGTTCCCGTAGACCTGCGGCCCGAGCGCACGCGGGAGCACCGCCTCCATGATCAGATAGACGGGGACGGTGGCGATGTTCGCCAGCAGCTTGCCCATATAGCGGCGTGCCAGCGAAGCCTGGGGGGGCCGCTGGTGCGTCGCCTGATCCGTGTCGGGCGCCTGATTGGGGGCTGATTCGCGTTCTTCGGTCATGGGGCGTTTCGAGGGCAAAAGGATTTCGCGTCTCCGTACGCTGTCTTCGGCCTCAGCGCAATGCCCCTTTGGGGTCCTCCAGAGCGCAATAGCAGCTATCATGTTATTTTTATACATGATTGTAAAAGGTTTGCTCCGGATGTCGAGGCGTTATTTTTTGAGGGGGTGGGGAAGAAGACCGGGGAAGGGAGGGAGGACCTTTTTTCCAGAAAGGTCCTCCCTCCCCCGGACCCCATCCCTCCCACTCCCAAGACTTTCGGCTGGTGGGGCGGGTGCTCGGCAGGAGTTCCTGTCGGATGGGAACGGGATAGAGCGGAAAAGGGCGGCTGTACTTACAGCCAACAAATTGCGGTTGGCCCCGTTTCAGCGTTTTTTCTCATCATGTCATGGCGTTTGATATATTGAACCAAACAGATCTGCATAGCGAGGGAAAACGTCGAACAGGGATTCGATAAAGCCGAAAGTCTTTGGAGGGAAAGGGGTGGGCGCGAGCCGCGCTGGCAGGTTTGGGGAGGGGAAACGTGGGCTCACCCTTTTTCAGAACGTTTCCCTTCCCCAAAGTCTTGGCATTCGGCTTACGCTTCCAAAATGGCCTGATACGCGAGCTTGGTAGAGTAGAGGTCGGCCTTGGAAAGCAGCTCGAAGGGGCTGTGCATGGAGAGGACGGCGGGGCCGAGATCGATGGTGTCCATGCCGTAGGCCGCGAGATAGAGGGCTACCGTACCGCCCCCGCCGTGATCGACCTTGCCGAGTTCGGCCATCTGCCACGGGATGTTCTTCCGATTGAGCACGCCGCGCAGCCAGCCGATGTACTCGGGGTGGGCGTCGTTGGCCCCGTACTTGCCGCGCGAGCCGGTGAACTTGCAGAACGTGGGGCCGTGCCCGATGATCGAGGCGTTGAGCTTTTCGTGCAGCTCCTGCCAATCGGGATCGGTGGCCGCGTGCACGTCGCCGGAAACGGCCGTGGAGTTCTGGAAGACGTCTCGGACCTTGGTTCCCGGTTCCCATGCTTCCGTGAGATCCTCCATGCAATACTCAAGAAAACGGCCTTGCGCGCCTGTGGAGCCTTCGGAGCCGATTTCTTCCTTGTCCCAGAAGATCAGGCAATTGGCGTGTTCGGGAGCTTGCGCGTCCAAGAAAGCGGACAGTGCGGTGAACACACAGACGCGGTCATCCTGCCCGTAGCCGCCGATAAGGGCGGCATCAAGGCCGACGTAGCGCGCAGGGCCGGCGGGCACGGCCTGCAGTTCGGCGGACATCAGATCCTCTTCGCGGATGCCGTACTTACGGTTGAGGAGGGCGAGGATGTTCGCCCGGACCGGATCTTTCTGTTCTTTTGCGGTTTCGTCCGTATCGGAAGCGGAAGGCAGCGGGCTGTGCCCCATGATCACGTTGAGCTTTTCCGCGTCAAAGGCGTCGGCCACGGTCTTGGTGACTTCCTTCTGTGCCAGATGCGGCAGCAGGTCAGCGATGGTGAACACCGGATCGCCGGGGTCCTCGCCCAGCACGACCTTGATGGACGTGCCGTCCTCTTTGATGATCACGCCGTGCAGGGCGAGAGGCCGGGCCAGCCACTGATATTTGCGGATGCCGCCGTAGTAATGGGTCTTGGCTTGCCCGATACCCACCTGTTCCTGAAGTGGGCGCTGTTTGAAGTCAAGGCGCGGGGCGTCGGTGTGGGCGCTGATGAGGCGCACGCCCGAAGCGAGCGGCTTCTTGCCCTTGCGCGCCACGAAGACGGCCTTGCCCCGATAGGTGCGGAACACGAGATCCTTCTTGAAATCTTCGGAAAATCCGGCAGCCTTCAATGCTTCAACCACGAGATCCACGGTTTCGCGTTCGGTTTTCGCATGGGAGAGGAAATCCATGTAGCGGGCGGCCAGCACCTCCATCTGTTCCTGGCTTTCCGCATCGGCGTAGTGTTTCCAGCCATTTTTGGTGTCGAAATCGAATTCGTTGCTCATGTATGCTATCCTTTATGGTTTGGAGCGTCGTGATATGCTTTTCCTGCTCCCCCTTTCCGTGCGGGAGAGTCCGGGGCCTTATCTATGAAGCCGTTCCGGGTAGGCCGCTATTGTGCTCACGCCTGATTCAGCGCAGCCGCGATAACATTGGCGGCCATGGGCAGTTCCTCGTCGGCCAGCGTGCGCGGATCGAGCAGGAAGGCATGATCCTCAAGGCGTCCGATCAGGGGCGGAACGGTTTCGAGCAGGCGCTGCTTGAGGCATTCCGGCGTGCATCCCGTGGGTACGGCGCGCACGAGCGTTGTCGGCAGCGCGTTCTCGGGGAACGAGCCGCCGCCGACGCGGGATTCTCCCCGCGCCAGCCGGATTTCGGCCTTGTCCCCGCACGCCTTGCGGAGGCGGGAAGCCAGACGCGAGGCCCGGCGCTTGAGTTCGTCCGGCGCTGCGGTGATCATCGCGACCGTGGGGATGCGCTTCCGGGCGAGCTGCTCGTCCAGATACAGCCGTAGGGTGGCCTCAAGGGCGGCGAGGGTCATCTTGTCGATGCGCAGGGCCCGGTTGAGCGGGTTCCGCTTGATTTTCTCGATGATCGCCTTCGTGCCCACGATAATCCCGGCCTGCGGGCCTCCGAGCACTTTGTCACCAGAGAAGGTAACCACGTCCGCGCCGGCGGCAACCACCGAACGCACGGTCGGTTCGCCGGGCAGCCCGGCTGCGGTGAAGTCGAGGAAGCTGCCGCTGCCCAGATCCTCAATGAGCGGGAGGCCGTGCCGGTGCGCCATGTCCGCGAGTTCTTCAACGGGCACGTCCGCATGGAAGCCGACGATGCGGTAGTTCGACGTATGGACGCGCATGAGGGCGACCGTGCGCTCGTTGATGGCGTTTTCGTAGTCCTGCGGGTGGACGCGGTTGGTGCATCCGACCTCGCGCAGGGTGGCTCCGCTGCGTTCCATGACGTCAGGAATGCGGAAACTGCCTCCGATTTCCACAAGCTGCCCCCGGGCGACCACGACTTCGCCGCCGGAACAGAGCGCGTCCATCGTGATCAGAACGGCGGCGGCATTGTTGTTGACCACAAGGGCGGCCTCGGCTCCCGTAAGCGTGCAGAGCAGTTCCTCAACGTGGCTGTAGCGGCTGCCGCGTTCCCCTGTGGCAAGGTTCAGCTCAAGGTTGGAGTACCCCCGGCAAGCCTTGAGGATGGCGTTCACGGCCTCGTCCGCGAGGACGGAGCGGCCCATATTGGTATGGATGACGACCCCGGTGGCGTTGAGCACGCGGCGGAAGCGCGGTGCGGCCTCTTTTTCCGCGAAGGCGGCGAGCCGGGGGAGCAGGGCGTCCAAGCCGAGCTGTCCGGAATCCGTAAGGCGTCCTTCCTTGATGTCTCTGCGGCAGCCGTCCAGAAAGGCGTTGGTGAGCGACCGGAGCAATGGGCGGGGCGTCGTTGCGTACAGTACGGGCGCGGCGTTTTCCAGTCCGCTCAGGCAGGCGTCGACCGAAGGCAGGGAGCGAAAGAGGTTGTTCATGTTTTTTCCTGCGAAAAGTGTGGGAGGATGCGTCCACTGTAGGAAGGCTCTTCCCACCTGCTCTGATGCCGCATCCGGCGGGATGAACTTCGAACGAGGCATCATTATAATAAATATCCTGCTCCTAGGGA
>ERZ809074.2372-NODE-2372-length-21001-cov-19.148382_pt1 | contig 21001 bp, 19 predicted proteins | sample MGYA00520795_ERZ809074 | MGnify/ENA primary metagenome ERZ809074 (study PRJEB31570, sample SAMEA3212989) | Homo sapiens | biome: human-gut; feature: human gut; material: fecal | place: Sweden | collected 2011 ...
AGTACTCGCACTGGTACTGGCTGTCATCATGGTTTGCACCATGGCTATGGCTGTTACTATTGGTGGCACTGTAGTTGTATCTCCCAGTACTACTCCCACCGGCTTTGAGGGTATGACCCTCACTACTGTTGAACCCGGTTCTAGCATCCTGTTCACCGTCGACGATCTGTTTGGCTCTAACTATGCCAAGAACTCCAAGGGTGAGTTTGTTCCTGCTAGCAACAAGGTTACCGTAACCTATTCCAAGGGTGCTGAACTGGTTGCTTCCCAGGGTTGGGTTAAGACCGATGCCGGCACTGACCTCTATGTTATCACCCTGAAGGACAGCACTGCTGTAGCTGATAGCAAGATCGATTTCGCTATCGAGAAAATCGTTTCTAAAGCTACCGGCTTTGTCGCAAATGAGTATAAGCCCGCTAGCGGCAAGAAGTATCTCGTTATGGGTTCTGTATGCCTGACTTTGGATGTTGGCTACAAAGCCAAGGACGTAGTTATTACCCCCGATGGTCTGTTCGAGGTTGGCACTAACTATGAAACCGGCATCATCTATTCTGTAAAGAAGGGCACCGATGCCGAGGGTAAGGATGTTACTACTGGTAAGGTAAGTGCTGTTAGCGTATCTACCGGCTTCAAGAAGCTGGATCTGGTTGTTAACGCTGGCTCTACCTACATGGTAAAGCCCGCTGCTACTGAAGCTGCTGTTGACAAGGTTCTGACCGACAACAAGGTTGACACTGCCAATGTTAAGGCTAGATATGTACCCAAGGGCGCTTCCGGTGTCCAGATGGATGCAGTTGTTGAGCATGCTACTTCCGCTTGGAATGTTTACACCATTGATGCTAACGGCAAGGTTGCCAAGGTTACTGCTGTTCTTGATGACGGCGTTCTGACCTTCAAGACCCCCACTGCTGCTGTTGTTGTTATCAACGGCACTCTGCCTGTAACTGCTGCTACCACCGAGACCGGCACCACCACCAACCCCGGCACCGGCGCTAACGATGTTGTTGGCGTAGCTGCTGCTCTGGCTGTTGTTGCTCTGGTTTCCGGCGCTGCCATCTCCCTGAAGAAATAAGATAAGCTACCGCTTGCTTAAATCTCCTAAGAGATAAACCAAAATCACCCCCCGGTTTCTCCAGCCGGGGGGCTTTCTTTTGGCTGCACCAAATTCTCCCCATGGGCATAGGATGCACCGGGCAGGCGGTATAATTTGCCCGCAGAGCGCCAAAACTAAGGATGAAACCAAAGCCCGGGGGAGTGATAAATGTGACCATCAAGCGCGGCGATATCTACTACGCCGATTTGAGTCCGGTGGTGGGCAGCGAGCAGGGCGGGGTGCGTCCGGTACTCATTGTGCAAAATGATGTAGGCAATCGATATAGCCCCACCGTCATTGCGGCAGCCATCACCAGCCAACACGATAAGGCCAACCTGCCCACGCACATCCAGGTGCAGGGCAACGCCAGCGGCCTTACGCGGGATTCCATTGTTCTGCTGGAGCAGATCCGCACGATTGATAAAAAGCGGCTGAAGGAGCGCATGGGCCGGCTGGATGACACCAGCATGGCGGAGATCGACACGGCGCTATCTATCAGCTTTGGCTTGGGGCGGGGCGGCACTACATAGTGTGCCCACCTGCGGCAAAGAAAGACAAGCAAAGCCCCCCGGCTGGAGAAACCGGGGGGTGTTTAGTTTATCTCTTAGGAGATTTAAGCAGTCAGTAGACTAACTTATTTCTTCAGGGAGATGGCAGCGCCGGAAACCAGAGCAACAACAGCCAGAGCAGCAGCTACGCCAACAACATCGTTAGCGCCGGTGCCGGGGTTGGTGGTGGTGCCGGGGGTGGTGGGAGTGGTTGTGCCGGGCAAATCGCTAACATTCAGAGCCTTGGTGCCCTGATAGATACCATACTGATAATCAGAGGTCTTCAGAGTCCAGTAACCCTTAATAGCGCCCAGAGCATTGGTTTCCTTGACAAAGGTCAGGCCGGCAGTGTAAACCTTACCATCCTTATTAACGGCATAGTACAGGTCATTGGAGCCATTGTCGGCAGCAATCTTGTACTCAATGGTGCCCTCGGAAACAACATAACCGGTATCAGTCACCTTGGTAAGCGCATAAGTGGAATCAGGGGTGCCAGCAGCAACAGTCTCAAAATAGAAATACTTCTTAGCCCCAACAGTCAGAGTAACCTTGTCGTTCCCCTCCTCGTGCAAAGTAACCTCGGTAGCTTTGCTGGAGTTGTTGTAGTACCAGCCATCAGCGGCATTAGTCATGTTATACAGTTCGGTCTTGCCGGTGTTTTCATTCTTGTTATAGAGTTTAGTAACAGCAAAGCCAATATCATAATTAGCATTCAGAACAACATTCTTGAGGCCGTCCTTTGCGGTGTCCAGAGCGGTGCCGGTCACTTCCATGTCACCCTTAACGAGTTTGTCAATAACAAATGCATTATCAACAACCTTGAAAGAAACATAGTTCTTGGCATCTTTCTTGATGGTGAAGGCACCAAGGGTCAGATCGACCGCATTGTCCAAAGGCTTATCAGCAACCTTAACGGGAATGAAATACTCATTGAGATTCTTTGCGTTAAAGCCGCCATTCAGACCAGAAACGGTGAGATACTCACCATAATAGGTCTTATCGCCTTTGATGGAATCATCACCCAGCAGGGCAAAGAACTCAGTGGGAACCTGCAGATAATAGGTGTCGGTGAAATCAATAACCTTATTAGGATCGAGGGTGATTTTGGCAAGGTTATCATCACTGCTTACGATAAGTGCTTTGGAGCTATCAATAGTAATGACTTCAACAGCCATAGCCATGGTGCAAACCATGATGACAGCCAGTACCAGTGCGAGTACTTTTTTCATTGTGATTTCCTCCTATAATTAAACAAAAGGCCGCAAATCCGCTTAATCAATGGCTTTTCGAGCCCCTTTCCTACACCACCAACCCCCAAATTTGTGTGTAAGAAGTGGTGTAAATGGGGTGGTCTTTTGGCCTTCGATAAGTCCATCTCACCACCCCCGCAAATCACAAATCACAATGTTTTTACCCTATTTTACGCCCAATATGGCCTAAATTAATCCACATAATATGCAAAATAGAAAATTGTACCGTTACCAAAATGTAATATTTACACTTAATTACAAAAATAGCCCCCGGAGAATGCTCCGGGGGTGGTGTATGGGCTATTTAGTGGTTTACGGCGCTGGTTTCCTTCTCCCGCAGGTAGGTGGCTTCCAGGTCGGCCAGATGCAGCTTGACGGCGATGGGGTATTTATCGTAGGCCACGCTTATGGAAAAATTCCCGCCCCGTGCAGCGTCATCAAAGCCACCCATGTGCCAGCGGATCGCCGTGGCTTCGGCCGGCTTCAGTCGCACAAAGCGCTCGATGAGGAACACGCTTTTTTCACCGTGGCCGTAGGGGAAGGCGTCCTCGATGGTGTAGTAGGGCACCTTTTCCCACTGGCCGGTTTTTTCATTCTTCACATTGCGGGTGCTTATTTTGTAGAATTGTGCCTTGCACACATCATGCAGCAGGGCGCACAGCGCAAAGCTTTCGGCGCTATCGGTTTCGGGGTCAAAGTGCTTTTCCATCATCACCTCGTAGACATTAACGCTGTGCTGCACCAAGCCGCTGGGGCAGGCGCAGTGATAGCGGGTGCTGGCCGGCGCGGTGAAAAAATCGGTGGTTTGCAGCCATTCCAGCAGGCGGTCGGCGCCCTCCCGGTGGATGTTGGCCTGATAATATTCGATGAATTTCTGCTTGTAATCCATAGTCGGCTCCTTTTTATTTTCTATGGATATGATACCACATCCCGCCCCCCGGCGCAATAACAAAGCCCCCCGGCTGGAGAAACCGGGGGGTGTTTTGTTGTCTCAATGAGAATTAAGCAAGTGTTAGCTTAACTTATTTCTTCAGGGAGATGGCAGCGCCGGAAACCAGAGCAACAACAGCCAGAGCAGCAGCTACGCCAACTACATCGTTAGCGCCGGTGCCGGGGTTGGTGGTGGTGCCGGTGGAAGCAGCGGTAGCAGTGATGGCCTTATCGGTAACGATAACAGGGCCAGTCAGAGTAGCGGTAGCGGTGAGGACCTTATTGGCGTTGAAAGTAGCACCCAGGTCAACAACGGAACCGTCAGCCTTAACCATATAAACCTTGTAGCCGTCCTTAGCGCCATCAACGGTGATGGAAACAGCCTTGTTGGGCATCAGCTCGTTCTCCAGCTTGGCAACAATGGTAGCATCGCGATCCAGCAGGTTCTTATTCAGAGCCTTGCCAGCAGCAGTGGTGTTATCAATGTTGACATTGCCGATGTTGGCGAACATAACAGTCTCGCCAGCCTTCAGAGTATAAGTGTAGCCGAAGGGGTTTTCAGTAGTAGCATATTTGCCAAGAGTGACAGAGGACTTGGCATTAGCTTCTTGCGTTCTAACTACACTGTAAAGAGTATTCTCTACGAAAGCATCAGGAGTCACGCTCTTACCGTCTTTAGCAATTACAATCTTGCCGGGCTCATAACCAAAATCAAAGCCGAGGCACAGAGCGATACCATTGGTAGAGTCAGCAATATCTTTCATGGGTTTGAAGTCCTGAGCAGTAACGGTAGGCTTACCATCCTTAGTGTGTGTAGCATAGGTGGCAGTACCATCGGCCAGCTTATCGGTATACTGAGCAGAATAGAAAGTCTTATTTTGGCCAACTTTAGTAACCTTAATAGCAGAAATAATAATATCGGGGGTACCATCGATGGCAACAACGGAATCCTTAGCGGTCAGAACATACCTATAGCCGGTAGCAGTTTTTACCCAGCCCTTAGAAGCGATAAAATCAGCACCACGCTCGAAAGTAATGTCGACATTGTACTTTCCTGCCTTAACATCATCATCGCTAACATCAGTCATGCCGAGGTCTGCCTTATCAAAGATAATGGACTTACCGGGATAAAGGGTAACAGAATAAGCGTAATCAGAAGTAGAGTTGCCGGGAGTAGTAGGGGTATTAACCTCTACAGCCATAGCCATGGTGCAAACCATGATGACAGCCAGTACCAGTGCGAGTACTTTTTTCATTGTGATTTCCTCCTATAATTAAACAAAAGGCCGCAAACCTGCTTAATCAAGGGCTTTTCAATCGCCTTTCCTACACCACCCACCCCCAAATTTGTGTGTAAAAAGTGGTGTAAATGGTGCATTCTTTTGGCCTTCGATAAGTCCCTTTCTCCGACCAGCCAAACAACAAATCACAATGTTTTTACTCTATTTTACGCCCAATATGGCCCAAATTGATCCACATAATATGCAAAATAGAAAATTGTACCGTTACCAAATTGTAATATTTACACTTAATTACAAAAATAGCCCCCGGAAATTGCTCCGGGGGTGGTGTATGGGTGGTGTAACCGTCAATCCGCGCGGCAGGCTGTCACCATCGCTATGGCATACCCGCCATCGTGGCTCAGGGAAAGCGCCAGCTGCCAGCCCTCGGCCAGCTTTTCCGCCTCGCCGCTCAGGGTAAAATACGGCGCGCCGGTCTCTCCATAGGCCACCGCCGCCTCCGGCATGGCCCAGCCGCTCAGCCCCACGCCCATCGCCTTACCAAAGGCCTCCTTGGCCGCCCACAGCGCCGCCGCGGTTTCAGCAGGGCACGCCTTGCGGCAGATGTACTCCTGTTCCTCCGGCGAAAAACACCGCGCCATAAAGCCCGGCCGCTTCATGCTTTTCTCTATTCGCTCCACCGCCACAATATCCGCACCGTTTCGCACTCTCATTTTGGGTCCTCCCCCGCTCGTTTTCCTTTATGATACCACAAAACTCCCCCTTGCAAAAGCCCCTTTGCCGTGGTAAAATAGATGCATCAAAATGCCGTGAACCGGTAAAGTACCCATCTTTTTCTGGCACAGAGAAGCGCTCCATCGGCTGGGAGAGCGCGCAGGAAAAAATGCGGGAAGTTCCCCGGGGAGCAGCGCCGCTGAACCCGATTCAGTTCGAGCAGTAGGCAGCGACGGAATGGCCCTCGTTACCGGGCCGTAAAGTGTGCGTCCCCATGGGCGCAAAGCTGGGTGGTACCACGGAGCATTTGCGGCTTCGTCCCTGTCGCGGGACGAGGTCTTTTTTTATCCGCCCGCCAAAAAGCTATTATTATCAAAATGGAGGGATCACTATGAAATCCGCACTGGAAGCCATCCGCGCCCGTGCGCTGGAACGGCTGCAAAATGCCGAGGATCTGACCGCGCTGGAGGAAGCGCGGGTACAGCTCCTGGGCAAAAAAGGCGAGCTGACCGCCATCCTCAAGACGATGGGCCAGCTCTCCCCGGAGGAGCGCCCTGTCATGGGCCAAATGGCCAATGAGGTCCGCGCCGCCATCGAGGAAAAGCTGGCTGCCCGCGGTGCCGCGCTCAAGGCCGCCATGGCCGAGCAGAAGCTCAAAATGGAGACCATCGATGTCACCCTGCCCGGCAAACCCGTCCGGGAGGGCCACCGCCATCCCCTCAATCTCGTTTTGGATGAGATCAAGGAAATTTTCCTCGGCATGGGCTTCGATGTCGTCTCCGGCCCCGAAGTAGAGCTGGATTACTACAACTTTGAAGCGCTCAATCTGCCGCCCGATCACCCCGCCCGTGATACGCAGGATACCTTCTATATCACCGATAAGGTGCTGCTGCGCACCCAGACCTCCCCGGTACAGATCCGCACCATGGAGCAGCGCAAGCCCCCCATCCGCATCATCGCCCCCGGCCGTGTGTACCGCAGCGATGCCGTGGATGCCACCCACTCCCCCATCTTCCATCAGATCGAAGGCCTGGTCGTTGATGAGGGCATCACCATGAGCGACCTCAAGGGCTGCCTGGAAACGGTCATCAAGCGCCTGTACGGCGAAGATTCCGTCGTGCGCTTCCGTCCGCACCACTTCCCCTTCACCGAGCCCTCCGCCGAGGTCGATGTCCAGTGCTTTGCCTGCCATGGCAAGGGCTGCCGCATCTGCAAGGGCGAAGGCTGGATCGAAATTCTGGGCTGCGGCATGGTACACCCCAAGGTGCTGGCCGGCTGCGGACTGGACCCCGAAAAGTACAGCGGCTTCGCGTTCGGCATCGGCCTGGAGCGCATCGTTATGCGCCGCTTTGCTGTCGATGATATGCGTCTGTTCTACGAAAACGATACCCGTTTTCTGGAGCAGTTTTAAGGGAAAGGAGGGGTAACTGTTATGAATCTTTCTATGAGATGGCTGGATGAATTCGTCCATGTAGATACACCCATTCATGATTTTTGCGAAGCGCTTACCATGTCCGGCTCCAAGGTAGAGGGCTATGAGGTAGAGGGCACCGAGATCGAAAATGTTGTAGTCGGCAAGGTGCTGGCAATGGAGCGCCACCCGGATAGCGACCATATGTGGATCTGTCAGGTGGATGTCGGTAAATCGGAGCCAGTACAGATCGTCACCGGCGCCCAGAATGTCCATGTGGGCGATCTGGTCCCCGCTGCCCTGCACAAATCCCACCTCCCCGGCGGCGTCACCATCACCAAGGGCAAGCTGCGCGGCGTGGAATCCAACGGTATGCTCTGCTCCCTCAAGGAACTGGGGCTCACCACCCACGATTTCCCCTACGCTATCGAAGACGGCATCTTCATCCTGCAGGAAGCCTGCGCCGTCGGCGAGGACATCCGCACCGCCATCGGCCTCAATGATACCGTCGTGGAATTCGAGATCACCTCCAACCGTCCCGATTGCCTTTCCATCATTGGTCTGGCACGGGAAACCGCTGCAACCTACCGCCTGCCGCTGCATCTGCATACCCCCGTGGTACAGGGCGCCGGCGGCGATGTAAACAGCCTGCTGAAGGTCCGGGTGGAAAATACCGAGCTCTGCCAGCGCTATATGGCGGCCGTCGTCCGCAATATCAAGGTAGCGTCCTCTCCCCGCTGGCTGCGGGAGCGCCTGCGTGCCTGCGGTGTCCGCCCCATCAATAACATCGTCGATATCACCAACTATGTCATGCTGGAATACGGCCAGCCCATGCACGCCTTCGATCTCAAGTATGTCAAGGACGGCCAGATCGTGGTACGCAATGCCGCCGCGGGCGAGACCATCACCACCCTGGATGGCACCGTGCGGGAGCTCTCCCGTGAGATGCTGGTCATTGCCGATGCCGAAAAGCCCAGCGCCGTAGCGGGCGTTATGGGCGGCGAATACAGCGGCATCCACAATGACACCAATACCATCGTCTTTGAATCCGCCTGCTTCAAGGGCAGCAGCGTCCGCCTCACCGCCAAAAAGCTGGGCATGCGCACCGAATCCTCCGGCCGCTTTGAAAAAGGTCTGGACCCCATGAACTGCGAAGGCGCCCTGCTGCGCGCCCTGGAGCTGGTGGAGCAGCTGGGCGCCGGTGAGGTGGTTTCCGGCGTCATCGATATCGACCACGCCGACCATGCCCTGCGCCGCGTCCCCTTCGATGCCGACTGGATGAACCGTTTCCTCGGCATCTCCCTCACCCGTGAGGAAATGGTGGAATCGCTGCGTCCCCTGGAGATCGCCGTGGTGGGCAATGAGTGCATCGTTCCCAGCTACCGCGCTGATCTGGAGCAGAAGGCCGATATCGCCGAGGAAGTAGCCCGTATGTACGGCTACAATAAGATCCCCACCACTGCCCTGCGCGGCTCGGCGGAGGCCATTGTCACACCGGAGCAGGATTTCGAGCGCCGCATCAATAACGCCATGATCGCCATGGGCTACGATGAGATCGTCACCTACTCCTTCATGAGCCCCAAGATGTACGATAAGATCTGCCTGCCGGCCGATCATCCCATGCGCAAATCCGTCGTCATCACCAATCCTCTCGGCGAGGATACCTCCATCATGCGCACCACCGGGCTGCCCAGCATGCTGGATACGCTGGCCCGCAACTACAATAACCGCAATCCCGAAGCATGGCTTTACGAGATCTCCAGCGAGTACCTGCCCCGTGAGGGCGAGGATCTGCCGGAGGAAAAGGCTGTCCTTATGGTAGGCTGCTACGGCGGCGAAGCCGATTTCTTCACCCTCAAGGGCGCCGTGGAAAGCCTGCTTTCCCGCCTGAACCTGCCCCGTGCCGATTATACCGCCGTTTCCACCCATCCCAGCTATCATCCCGGCCGCTTCGCCGTCCTCACCATCGGGGAGGTCGAGATCGGCTCGGTGGGCGAGGTGCACCCCGCCGTGCTGGAGAACTTCGGCATCGGCTGCCGCGCCTGGGTCGCCCGGCTGGATATCGCCCGGCTCTTTACTGTCCGCCTGCCGGAGGCCACCTACCACGCCCTGCCCCGTTTCCCCGCCTCCACCCGCGATCTGGCCGTCATCTGCGATGAGAGCCTGCCCGTTGCCGCCATCGAAAAGACCATCACCGGTGCCGTTGGCAATATTCTGGAGCAGATCAAGCTGTTCGATGTCTACCGCGGTGCCCCTGTCCCTGCCGGTAAAAAGAGCGTCGCCTATTCCCTGGTGCTGCGTGCCGCCGACCGCACCCTCACCGTGGAGGAATGCGATAAGGCCATCGAAAAAGCGCTCAAGGCGCTCTCGCAGTATGGCATCACCCTGCGCGCCTAAAATTTATAAAACAGGGAGAAAACTCGTTTCTTTGCGCTTTTTCTCCTTGTATTCCCCGGCGCTTTACGCTACAATAGTATTAGTGCATCATTTAGGGCCGCCTGCCCATCCGGCGGGCGCACCCTATGCAGCACCGGGCCGCCCACAGCTTTGCACAGAAGGGAGAGTGACAATATGGCCAATACCGAACCCACCATCTCTTTTTCCATCAAGGAAGACCGGGAAAAGGAACTGAAGAGAACCCTGACCACCGTATATGAGGCGCTGCTGGAAAAGGGCTACAATCCCATCAACCAGCTGGTTGGCTATATCCTCAGCGAAGACCCCACCTATATCACCACCCACAATAACGCCCGCGCCCTCATCCGCCACATCGATCGCGATGAGCTGCTGCAGGTGCTGCTGCGCAGCTATCTGGAGCGTTAAGTGCCCTTTTTCCCCACCCTACTAAGAAGGAGGCCACCCCCATGGAAAATATGCTGGAATATAAGGGCAAACCGCTGGTGCGCAGCGGCAATACCCTCTACTATGGCAACCCGGCAGAAAGCTGCGTTGCCATGCTCAAGATCCTTTCCACCAAGGACGATGCGGAAAAAACCGCCGACCGGGTGCTGGTGCAGATCCTCTCCACCGATGAGACCCTGCCCCCCAAGGATCGCATGATCAAAAAGACCGAAAAAAACGGCCTGTACGAGGCGCTCAATATCGCCTCCATCTGGCTGGAGCGTTCTCTGAACCCCTCGGCCTGATCCCCCATCAAAAAAGCCCCCTGAAGCCAAATTCTCGGCTCTCAGGGGTTCTTTTTATTGGTTCTCTTCCGGCGGGTGCGCTATCAGGTACTTGATGCGGATCCCCTGCCCGGCAAACATCTCCTCATGCTCGGTGCGGGGGCTTTCGGCCGGGGCGCCCTCCCGGTGCAGGTCGTGGGTGCGGTAGTCCAGCACCCAGCCCGCCTCCTCCAGGTAGCCCAATGAGGCCATAAACAGGTCGTCGTCATCGGTCTTAAAGTAGAGCCTCGCGCCCGGGGCCATCAGCTTTTGGTAGCGCTCCAGCTGCCGCGGATAGGTCAGACGGTGCTTGTGCTGGCGGCACTTGGGGCAAGGCGGACAGAAGTTGATATACACCTCATCAAATTGGTCCGTCTCATCCATGATGAGGAAGATCCGCTCAATATCCACCGCCGTCATCAAGAAGTTATCCATCGGCACGCCCGCCGCGGCATAGGCCTCCTCCGCCTTGCGCTTGGCCAGCACCAGCATTTCGCTTTTCACATCCAGCGCAATGTAGTTCTTCTCCGGGTGAGCAGGGGCCATCTGCGCCAGAAAGCCTCCCTTGCCGCAGCCCAGCTCCAGCACCATCGGCTGCCGCCGGGCAAATTGCTCTGCCCAGTGACCGCGCAGCTTTTCCGGCTCGTCAATGTAGTATTCCCACGCGGCCAGCTCCGGCCGCGCCTCCGGGTTGTATCGAATCCGCATTGTCTTCCTCTCCGCCGTCGTTCAGGTCAGGTTCTTGGCGTTCAGCGAGGCAAATCCCTCGCCCAGCACCTCGTTCACATTGGTCGTTATTAGGAATGCCTTGGGATCATACTGCCGTATCAGCTCCCGCAGGCGGGGGTATTCATTGTTACGCACCGCGCATAGCACCACATGGCGCTCCGCGCCGCTGTATGCCCCGGTGGCGTTCAGCAGGGTGGCACCGCGCCCCATCTTCTCCATAATGCCCTTGGCTATGGCGGTATGCTCATCACTCACGATCAGCACCATGCGTCCGGTATTCTGTCCGCCCATAATGGTATCAATCACGCTTCCGCTGACATAAATGGCGATTAGTGCGTACAGGCCGGTCTCAATGTTCTTAAAGACCACCATCGAAGCCACCACGATCACCGCGTCCACCGCGATCATCGTCTTGCCGATGGGCATAAAGGGCCAGCGCCGCTGCAGCAGCCGGCTCACGATATCAGTCCCGCCGGTGGTGGAACCCCGCAGGAACACCAGCGCCACCGCAATGCCGATGCACACGCCGCCAAACAGCGCTGCCAGGATCTTATCCCCGGCATAGGCCGGCAGGTAAGGGGCCACCACATCCACCAGTACCGACCATACCAGGATGGTCTTCAGGCTGTGCAGCGTAAATTCATGTCCCAAAAAGCGCCATGCCAGCAGCAGCAACGGGATATTGACGCAGAAGATGGTGATACCCATCGGGATCTCAAACAGGTAATTGAGGATGACCGCCACACCGGACATCCCTCCGGGAGCAATATCATTGGGGTTCGCAAAGCAGTTCAGACCCACCGCGTAGATCAAACCGCCCACTATATCCATCAGGAGATCCATCGGCAGCCGCCGCAGCCATTCCCGGTTTTTCATCGCACCGTCCTCCGTTTTCAGTTCTGTTTCGCGTTCTCTTTGTTGGCCGTTATCGCCTCAAAAAGCTCCCGTGCCCGCTCCTGCTCCCCATTCAGGTACAGGTAACCAAAAAGCGCCTCCAGCCCGGTCGCCTTGGCATAGTGGCCGGGGTCGGCGTTTTTGGGCGGATGGGCCCCACCGTTGCGGCCCCGGCGGTATACCGCCTGCTCCTGCTCGGTCAGCAGCGGGGCAATACGGTCGTAGGCCGCCGCCTGCGCCGTGGCGTTCACATAGGCCACCGCCATGCGGTGCAGCTCGCCCACCGGGCGGCTGCCATCCCGGGCCAGCATTTCCCGCACCAGCAGGCCGTACACCCCGTCCCCCACAAAGGCAAGGTCCAGCGCACTCAGCATTTTGGGGTCAAATTTTCCGCTCATTGCCATCACTTCACATACTCAAATTCAAAGTCCAGGATACTCACGGTATCCCCTTCGTTGATGCCCATATCCTCCAGCTTCTTGATGATCCCGCTCTGGATCAGCACCCGCTGGAAGTATTGCAGCGACTCATAGTCGTCCATATTGACGCCTGCCAGCGCATTGGCCAGCCAGTCGGCCTTCACCACATACACGCCGTCCACCACTTCCACGGTGAACTGGTTGCGGCGGGTGGCCTTCAGGCGCTCCTCCTCGGTGATGGGCTCCGGCTCATACCGCACGATGGGCGGCAGCTTGGCCAACTCCGCGGCAATGGCCTGCACCAGCTCCTCGGTGCCCTGTCTTGTCGCCGCGCTGATGGGGAAAAAGCGATAGCCCTCCCCCTCCACATACTCGCGGAAGGCCGCTATCTGCTCCTCAGTGGCCATATCGCACTTGTTGCCGGCCACCAGCATGGGGCGCTCCGCCAGCTCGGGGTTAAAGCGCCGCAGCTCGGTATTGATGGTCTTAAAGTCCTCGATGGGATCGCGTCCCTCTATCCCGCTCACATCCACCACATGCACAATCAGCCGACAGCGGTCCACATGCCGCAGAAACTCATGTCCCAGTCCCAGCCCCTCGCTGGCGCCCTCGATGAGTCCGGGGATATCCGCCATCACAAAGCTGGTCTCGCCGTCCACCCGCACCACACCCAGCACGGGGGTCAGGGTGGTAAAGTGGTAATTCGCTATTTCCGGCTTGGCGGCGCTCACCACCGAGATCAGGGTGGATTTGCCCACATTAGGGAAGCCGCACAGCCCCACATCGGCCAGCAGCTTCAGTTCCAATTCCACATCGTAGCGCTCACCGGGGTAGCCGGGCCGCGCAAAGCGCGGGATCTGTCTGGTCGCCGTGGCAAAGTGCTGATTGCCCCAGCCGCCCTTGCCGCCGCGGGCTACCACCACTGGTTCATCTCCGGAAAGATCGGCCAGCACCCGGCCGGTCTCGGCCTCCCGCACCACGGTACCCTTCGGCACCTTGATGACCAGGCTCTCACCGGTTTTACCGCTGCACCGCGCGCCGCTGCCGTTCTGTCCGTTTTCGGCGGCATATTTTTTCTTATACCGGAACCCGATCAGACTGCTCATATTGGTATCCGCCTGGAAGATCACATCTCCCCCGCGTCCGCCGTCGCCGCCATCGGGACCGCCCGCCGCCACAAACTTTTCCCGGTGGAAGGAAACCGCGCCGTTGCCGCCGTCCCCCGCCTTGATGGAAATTTTCGCTTTATCTACAAACATCTTGTTCCTCGCTTCTATCATAAAAACCGTCCTACCGGCAGTTTCCCCCGCCGGCCGCCGGTTATCCGTTGCAAGAACAAATCCCGGGGTTTACACTCCGGGACTTTGTCTTTGGCCAAATTATTCTGCAGGGTAAACGGAAACCTTCTTGCGCTCTTTACCCATACGCTCAAACTTGACGCGGCCGTCAACCAGAGCAAACAGGGTATCGTCGCTGCCGATCCCTACATTCTCACCGGGATGAATGTGAGTGCCTCTCTGGCGGACCAGGATGTTGCCAGCCAGAACTGCCTGACCGTCAGCACGCTTTACGCCCAGACGCTTGGACTCAGAATCACGGCCGTTCTTGGTAGAACCCATACCTTTTTTATGAGCCATAAATTACACCTCACCTTTCTCCTCAGTTTTCTTGGCAGCAGTCTTACGGGTAGCGGGCTTTTTCTCGCCCTCCGCCTTGGGAGCAGCAGCCTTCTTGGCAGTGGTCTTCTTTTCGCCTTCGGCCTTGGGGGCAGCAGCCTTCTTAGCAGCGGGCTTCTTTTCACCCTCCGCCTTGGGAGCAGCAGCCTTCTTGGCAGCGGGCTTCTTCTCGCCTTCCGCCTTGGGAGCGGCAGCCTTCTTCGCAGGCTTCTCCTCAGCAGCGGTGCCTACCGCGGTGATCTCCACCTTGGTATAGGGCTGGCGATGACCCATCTTGCGCTTGCTGTCCTTCTTGGGACGATAGGTCATTACCACGATCTTCTTGGCCTTGCCATTCTTCAGCACCTTGCCGCTTACGGACATGCCCTCTACATAGGGGGTGCCAAAGGTCATGGTGTCATCACCAACTGCAAGAACCTTCTCGAAGGTCACGGTCTGGTCGACTTCAGCGTTCAGCTTCTCGATGTAAAGAACATCGCCGACCTTTGCGGTGTACTGTTTGCCACCGGTTTCAAAGATTGCGTACATATTGTGTAGCCTCTTTCGTTAATCTCGCTGCGAAAAAACAAGGCGGCACCCCTTTCGGGATACACTTATAAAAGCCCGTCGCATGCGGCACTTGATATTGTATCATACCGCCCACAGCTTGTCAAACTATTTTGCGCAGATTTTCCTTGTTTCAAGCGGTTTTTCCGCCTGCCGGCGGCGGGGCCTTCCTCGGCCAATCGCCGTCCCGCGCCCCAGCCCCCGCGACCCCCTTCATCCCAAATTTCATCTCGCCTTCGGCATCGCGGAGTCACCGCAGGGTGACAGCCTGTACGCCTCGCCGGCGGGGCCCTACTTTTCTATGAAGAAAAGTAACCAAAAGTCACTCGGGGAGGACCCCGAGACCCCCTACGCGTCGGAGTCCTCCCGCCCGGAAACGCTGCGCATTCCCGGAGCGGGATTAGACGACGCTGATAAGGAGCCGCAGGCGCATTTTAATTTGGTTCCTGCAAACCGATTGCAGGAAGTCACGCTGTCGAGCCTATGGGTTGAACAAGCAGCTATTTGCCCAGACGGCCCTCCCCCGCCACGGGGGAGGGGGACGGGGTGGGGGCAGATGCGCCCGCGGCTACCTTGGGAGCGTATCTGTGCGCAGTACGGACGATGCTTCAGCATCGTTCGTATCCAGCACTGCAAGCGACAGAAAGGGGTTCGTCAAGGGGGAATCTGTCCCCCTTGACCCTGTTTTGCTTCCTTTTGCAGGAACAAAAGGAAGGCCTCCGCGGCGAGCGGTACTGATTGTCACCCTTCGGGGACTTCGCGCCGCCGCTAGGCGATTACAAACTATCCTCCCGCCGGGCAGGCATACAGGTTACGCCTTTGCAAAAGACTCCGCGCCGCCGCCAGGCGACTACAAACTATCCCCAAAATAAACTTATATTCCCTGTAACTATCGCCCTGTTAAAACCATCATTTATGCAACTTTCGTCCAATATTTCCCCATAATGTAAACTTTCCATTAAAAAAAGTGAAATATTAACCTTTGGACTGCAAAAACATGCGATTTTGCCGTATTAGTGGGAGGACTTTTTATCCCCGCCCCAGAAAGGCCAGCTCCACCGGCTCTTGCTCAGTGGCCTCTCCCCGCCAGGCAATGGCCCCCTCCCGGACGGTCAGCAGCACCGGCCGGCCGCCATGGGTCTTGTCCAATCCATGGTAGCAGCCCTCCGCCGGCAGCGCCATTTCCGGCGGCAGCCGCAGGCAGAGCTCCTCTCCCCGCCGCACCGCTTTTCCACAGACGGCATAGGGCGTCCCCAGCAGCTCTCCCGCCAGCTCAGTGTCCCCTTCCAGCAGGCAGCGCCGTATCCGGCTGGAGCTCACCGTCTCCCCTTTCCAGGTCACCGGCTCCAGCGCCGTCACAGCAATGCCCATCGGCTCCGCCAGCTCCCGCAGCAGGGCCACATTTCCGGCGCCCTTTTTGCCAAAGCGGTAATCCTCGCCGCACACCACACCCCTGCAGTTCAGGCAGTTTTTCAGTATCTCCCGCACAAATTCCTCCGGAGAAAAGTTGTAGAAGCTCTCAAACGGCGGGCAAAGCACCAGCTCCACCCCCAGCTCCTCCATCACCCGGTCCCGGTTTTCAGGGCTTTGCAGCAGCTTCACATCGCTTTTGCTCACGGCCCGGTCGGTGTGGTGCGGCGGCTCAAAGGTAAAAACCGCCCCCTTGCCGTTTTGCGCGCGCGCCTGTTTTACCGCCTCGGCTATTACCGCGCGGTGCCCCAGGTGCACGCCGTCAAAAAAGCCCAGCGCCGCCACGGTGGGATATTCACTTTTGCGGGAAAGGTCATGGAAGATCAGCAATTGGGATTCTCCTTTGTGTAAAACAGCTTGATGATCTGCAATTCTGCTATGCTGCGTTCGATGTGGGCCAGCGCCAAAAAACGGCCGTCGCCGTAAACCCGCACCGTATCTCCCTCGGCGGGAATTTTGATGCGGTTGGTATCCAGCCGAATGCCGTCGAGGAACATTTTGCTCTGCTTGGGGGAGAGGAAGATGCTTTTATACTGCCGGAAAGCCGCATCCACCGGCATCAGCAGCTCCTCAAAGCGGCCCTCCTCGCTGGCCTGCTTCAACTCCTCCAGGGTATGGCAGTCCGCCGTGGTAAAGCCCAGGGTCTCGGTCCTTCTCAGGGCGGTCAGCATACCGCCGCAGCCCAGCGCCTCGCCGATATCATGGCAAAGGGTCCGGATATAGGTCCCCTTGGAACAGGCTACATCAATGACACAGGTCCGGTTCTCCGGGTCAAATTCCAGCAGGTCCAGCCGGTGGATGGTCACCTGCCGGGTGGGCCGTTCCACCTCTTTTCCGGCCCGGGCCAGCTTATACAGCCGCTGCCCGTCCACCCAAACAGCAGAGTACATCGGCGGCAGCTGGTCAATGGTGCCCCGCAGCGGAACAAGCGCTGCCTCCAGCGCCTCCCGGGTCACCGGCTTTTCGCTGGTGGAAAGGATATTGCCGGTGCAGTCCTGGGTATCGGTGGTCACCCCAAAGCGGATAGAAGCGGTATAGCGTTTATCCTGTACCGGCATCAGCTCCATGGCCTTGGCGCTGCGGCCAAAAAAGAGCGGCAGCACACCGGTAGCCATCGGATCCAGGGTACCGCCATGGCCTATTTTGTGGCAATCGGCAATGCCCCGCATTTTGGCCACCACATCAAAGGAGGTCCAGTCCTGCGGTTTATCGACACATAGGATCCCCTCCAGCTGGCGGGAATGGTATGTTTTCTTCATGCTTGCTCCTTTGGCAGATGTTTTACGGCCTCGGCCACCAGCAGGCGGGCGGTCTCCTCCACCGTTCCCTTTATGGTGATTCCAGCGGCCAAACGGTGCCCGCCGCCGCCGAAGATCTCCGCGATCTCATCGGCATTGACCGGCTCCTTGCTGCGCAGGGAGATATGGCATTCCCCTTCGTGCTCCTTGATGGTGATGCCCAGCAGCACGCCCTCTATCTTCCGGGGGATGCCTGCCACATCCTCCAGCTCCTCACCGGTCACGCCGGTTTGGGCCCGCATGGCCAGCGTCACTGGCATCACGGCGATCCGGTCCCCGGCGTAAAATTCCAGCGAGGACATCATTTTGGCTTCGGCCAGTATTTTGGCCTTGCTTTCGCTTTCAAAAACACGGGTATTGATGGCGGCGGTATCCACGCCGCTTTCCATGATCTCCGCAGCCAGCCGCAGCGTCCCGGCCGCGGTATTGGAAAAGCGGAACCCGCCGGTATCGGTGACAAGGCCGGTATAGACACACTCGGCTATTTTGCCGGAAATGGGCAGCCCGATGGCCTTAATGACGGCGGCGACCGGCTCGGCACAGGCCCCGGCCTCCTGCCACAGGCAGGTCTGGGCGGCATAATCGCTGTTGCTGGGGTGGTGGTCAATGCAGAGATCCACCATATGGCCGTACTTTTCCTCCAGGCCGCCCAGCATCCCGGCGGTGGCCACATCCACGGCCACCACATATTCCATCGGCCAATCCAGCACCCGGCTGGGAGTGTAATCCCCATACAGATAGTCATACTGCTTCGGCAGGGCATCGGCGCACAGCACCCGCACCTCCTTGCCCAGCTCCTTTAGGGCATAGTATAGGGCAAAGGCGCTGCCCACGGTATCGCCATCGGGGCGGCGGTGGCACAGCAGGGTGATATTGTCCTTCTGCATCAGCAGCTCGGCCGCGCGGGCCGCGGAAAGATTTTCCCTCATTCTTCGGTCTCCCCTTTCGCTTCCTCCTCCGGGACGATCTCCCGCAGCAGGTGGCTGATGTGGACACCGTATTCGATGGAATCATCGGCGATGAACTGGAATTCCGGGGTGTGGCGCATGGCCAGCCGGCTGCCCACCTCCCGGCGGATATAGCCTGCCGCGCTCTTGAGCCCCTTCACCGATTCTTTCGCGGTCTCGATGCCGGAAAGGGAGCTGACATACACCTTGCAGCTGGAGCCGTCACGGGAAAGCTCGGTGCGGACGATGGAAAGCATGGGGTCGATGCGGGGATCCTTGAGCGACCGGAAAATAGCGGTCAGCTCCCGGTGGATATCCTCGCCATGACGGGCGTTTTTATAATTCGGCATGGTGCCCCTCCTTTGGTTTTTCTCTTCAAACGGCAAGGGGCAGCCGGATATGATCCGGCCGCCTTCTTTACCAGAAAATTATTGTTTGATTTCTCTAATCTCGTAGGCTTCAAAGATATCGCCGTTCTTCAGGTCGCTGAACTTCTCCAGCGTGATGCCGCATTCGTAGCCCTGGGCCACTTCCTTCACATCGTCCTTGAAGCGGCGCAGGGAGGCCATCTTATCATCGGCGATGATGATGCCATCCCGGACCACACGGATATTGGCGGAGCGGACCATCTTGCCATCCAGCACATAGCAGCCGGCCACGGCGCCCACGCCGGTGATCTTGTAGACATTGCGGATCTCCGCCCGGCCCAGATCGACCTCCTCGGTCTTGGGCTTGAGCATACCCTTCATAGCGGCCTCGATCTCCTCGATGGCATCGTAGATGATGCGGTAGAGACGGATCTCGACACCGTCACGCTCGGCATTGGCCTTGGCGGTGGGGTCGGGACGGACATTGAAGCCGACAATGATGGCATGGGAGGCATTGGCCAGCATGACATCGCTTTCGCTGACAGCGCCGACGGCGCCGTGGATGACACGGACCCGGACCTCGTTATTGGAGAGCTTTTCAAGGGACTGGCGGACGGCTTCCACCGAGCCCTGAACATCGCCCTTGACGATAACGGGCAGCTCCAGCACCTCGCCTTCGCTGATGTGCTCGAAGAGGTTATCCAGGGTGACCTTCTGGTACCGCTTGAATTCCTCCTCCTTCTGCTCCATGCGGCGTTTTTCCACCAGCTCGCGGGCCAGCTTCTCATCCTCAACGGCATTGAAGATATCGCCCGCGGCAGGAACCTCGGCCAGACCGGTGATCTCCACCGGGCAGGAGGGGCCGGCCTCCTCGACCTTTTGGCCCTTATCGTTGGTCATGACACGCACACGGCCCACGGCGGTGCCGGCAATGATGGCTTCGCCGGAATGCAGGGTACCGGTCTGGATGAGGACGGTGGCCACAGGGCCGCGGCCGGTATCCAGCTTGGCTTCGATGACGGTGCCCTTGGCCATGCGGTTGGGGTTGGCGGTCAGCTCCATGGTATCGGCCACCAGCAGGATCATCTCCAGGAGGTTATCCAGCCCCATGCCGGTTTTGGCGGAAACGGGAACGCAGATGGTATCGCCGCCCCACTCCTCGGGGACCAGCTCGTATTCGGTGAGCTGCTGCTTGATGCGCTCGGGATTGGCTTCGGGTTTATCCATCTTATTGATGGCCACGATGATGGAAACACCGGCCTCCTTGGCGTGGTTGATGGCCTCTACCGTCTGGGGCATAATGCCGTCATCGGCGGCGACGACCAGCACGGCGATATCGGTGACCTGGGCGCCGCGGGCTCTCATGGAGGTGAAGGCGGCGTGGCCGGGGGTATCCAGGAAGGTGATGGGACGGCCATCCACCTGCACCTGGTAAGCACCAATGTGCTGGGTGATGCCGCCGGCTTCGCCGGAAACGACACTGGTTTTCCGGATGGCATCCAGGATAGAGGTCTTGCCGTGATCGACATGGCCCATGACCACCACGATGGGGGGCCGGGGCTCCTGGGCTTCTTCCTTATCCTCTACCTCGAACAGGCGGTCCTCAATGGTGACAACGACCTGCTTGGTGACCTTGGCGCCGATCTCCATGGCGACGAGGGAGGCGGTATCAAAGTCGATGACATCGCTGATGGAGGCCATAACGCCCAGTCCCATCAGCTTCTTGACGATCTCGCTGGCCTGTACCTTGAGGGTGAGGGCCAGCTCGCCGACGGTCATTTCCTCGGGCAGGGCCACCTCCAGCCGCTGGCGGCGCTGACGCTCCAGCTCCAGGCGGCGCATCTTTTCCTCCTCGCGCTCCTTGCGGCTGAGGACGGGCTTGCCGCGGCGGGCGGATTTCTGATTGAGCTTCTGCTTTTTGGCGAAGTTATCCTTCATGTTGCCGGCCGGGGCGATCTGTTCGTACCGCTCATTGTACTTATCGAGGTTGACCTCGCTGGTGCGCATATCCACGGTGGTGCGGGTCACGGTATTGGCGGTAAAGGTATTCTCGCCCTTTGGGCCCTTCTGCTTGGGGGCCTGCTGGCGGATCTCGATGGGCTTGCGGGGGGCGGCGGGCTGCTGGGGCGCCGCAGGCTTGGAGGCCGGGGCGGGAGCAGCGGGCTTCTGGTTCAGATTGGGCCGCAGGCCGTTGCCCTGGGGCCGGTTGTTATCGCGGTTGTTCTCAAAGCGGCGGTCGCCCTGCGGGCGGTTATTCCCCTGCTGGGGGCGGTTATTCCCCTGCTGGGGACGGTTATTCCCCT
>ERZ809074.2386-NODE-2386-length-20883-cov-6.701604_pt1 | contig 20883 bp, 14 predicted proteins | sample MGYA00520795_ERZ809074 | MGnify/ENA primary metagenome ERZ809074 (study PRJEB31570, sample SAMEA3212989) | Homo sapiens | biome: human-gut; feature: human gut; material: fecal | place: Sweden | collected 2011 ...
GAGCTTCTCGGAAGCTCACTCCATTTTTATTTGGTTTTCAAACATAGGAACTGTTATCTGTCAATAAACACTCCGGTAGAATGAACCTCAGAAGGCTTTACGTAATGTCCAGCACGAGCCTTGAACGATATCTCATACTCTCCAATCCATTTCATTGCTTCTATCAAGAAGGTCTGAGGCGAATAATTTCCCTCTGCAGTTCCACGAGCAAGAACCATTGCTTTTCCCTCAATGAAGTTCTTTGGAGCCTTTTTAAGAACGAATGTCGTAGACGCCACGTTATTGTCTCCATACAGAATAGCATCAGCTGAGCAGATTGCAGATCCAGGAGACAACTCAAAGTCCAATCCTTCACCTCTTGAATCCTCTGCCACATCGTCCTGAGTAATGCGAGCACGCGGAACATAAGTCTCATTATAAGCAGTAGAACCCTCTTTGCAGATTGCTGATATCCACATGCTTTCTCCTGTAAATCCTGTTTCGATATCAAGCCACCAGCACTCGAGATAGTATTTCATACCAGACTGCGGAGCAACACCGATAGTCTCTGTGAAGAGTTTCGTGATATTTGCTTCGCCCCAGTCATCAACAATGCCAGGAGCGACGATCACAGTCTTACTCCAACCAGAAGAAGTTCCAGGACTCTGAGCTGGAGACATCTTCACGACAAGACGATAAGTTTCTGATGGAACCTCAAGACCGGTAAACACGATCATATCAGGAGAAATCCAAAGATCTTCATAAAGAACCTCAGGAACATCAGCCTTATACACCGGAGCCTCAGTCAGAAGCGGCATGCCAACCATAGCACGATTGGAATTGATCCTGACAAATGCGTTGTGCGGAGTAAGTTCTGCGGGAGATCCAAAAGTGGAGATTCCTTTGAGATGACTAGCCAAAGTCCCCCAGGCAGTCATTTGGGAATCGGATAGTTGCTTATAAGCCCGGGAGATTTTGGATAGTTTATTGCGAGAGACCGCCTGAGCAGGGGTCACGATTTTACTTTGCTGAGCACGGACAGAGAGAATGTTTCGGCCGTTCACACTTCGAGCAGTCACATCCTTTGCTGTGCCTGAGAAGTCGTTAAATGCTATTGATGGTTTTGCTATCATACTTGAATTTCTGTAGCAACCACCGATTCCGAGTACAAATATACGAATTATTTAATAAATTATTACACAATTCATTAACAATCTTTTATTAAAGTTATGCTTTATATTGAAATCTGAAAGCTTTTACTCTTATGACGACTCCGGTAGCCGGTCAGAGTATCCACCAAGATATACCTCATATGCACCTGATACTCACGCAAAGCCTCGCCAGCAAGACCGGCATAATCAGCGATCGAGAATATGACAGTAGAATGCTTTGCCGAACAGTTCTCATCAGCAAGAAAGTTCCTCATCAGTCCTGGTCTTCTTCCGGCTCCAGCTCTAGCCAGTTGGATCTTGGCCAGAACTCGATACCTAGTAAAATCCTCCACGTCCTGCAGAGTTACCAGGCATTTCAGACACATCTCTCCAGACTCATTCACCTCAACACTCTTAAACCCCAGCGAAAACACCGGAAAATCGACGAATTTAGCCGGTTCAGGTACTTTTTCGTCTCCGAGTAAGGCAAAGCCATGATAAGCCGACACAAAGAGATTATAGCCACTAATACGAGCATTCTTATCGTATGGCGGTCGCTTACTAGGAACATCACCGGCAAAGACATTCCACTCCAGCTGCACAGCATGATCCAAACCACGCCAAGCCTCTAGAGCCCTTTGATGAATACCAGCCTGCTCCAGCTGTCCAGGAGTACCGGCGAACTCCATCACAGGCTTCTTGCGATAGTAACACACCCCATCACGATGATAGAAAGTAACATCACCTGCCGAACCCCAGCAGTCACTGATACGAGAATTTGGAAAATAACGTGGCATACTCTGTAAAACTAACGGTAAAACTGACATGATCATCCCTGATATTTTTCCCTGAACAGAAGCACTCCAAAGAGAAGGACCTGCGATGCCGTCACGGTCCGCAGGTCCTGGGGAGAATTGTGCTATAAGGAGCCATGCTCAGAATGAGCTGCGGCTTTGAAGTCTTAAATTCAGAGGTACATCAGAGTAGTGTTGTAAGATCATACTCTAAACCTCAACACAAAGATACAAAATAATTTGGAAAGGTTTACCTAATGCTAAACTTTAATTATTTTCACCTGCACTGACACTGTTACAGCGGGGGCGATAGCCCCCTCAGAAACAGATATACAACCAGAGAAATCGCATCGGGCGGAACACCGACGGTTGCCATCAACGGAAAACACCGAAGCGTCCGTCAGCTATCTTTGACCTCGGCGGTAGAAGACGGTTTTTGGGAAGGTCGCAGACCTTACCGAAAATCGGCTGGAACCGCGAGGAGGCAAGGACGTTAGTCCGCGGCAGGAGCCGGACGCACCGAGGGTCGAGCGGGAGATAAGGGTCTTTCCGGCTCTGGCACAGACACACACTAAGAAAGACAAAGGCCACGACCTTGATGCGTGCCTTGGCGAGTCTGTGGGATTTATGGAGAGAAGCGAATGCGGAACGGAATAAATCACACAGTCTCGCCTTTGACCGCCCTCGGAAGATTTGGAAGACTTGGAGCAAAGCGGAAAGGCTTTCAAGTCTGGAGAGGATCAAGCGGTCAATCATTAAACACATCGGCCATAGCCGATACCTTGCTTACGGAGGACTTTCTTGAAGCTGGCGGCTCGTCCGACTGCTTGAAGAAAGTCTGGAGGAAGCCCGCAGCTGTGCTGCTAAGGCGACAGTCTGCTCAGGGACGCACTTTATCCTCAAGCGATTGATATTACTCAAGAACGCACGACGTTCGGACGGGCCGGACCTTTCTTTCTTGAGAGCAGGGCGCGTAGCGACCAAGAAAGGAAGGTCCTGAGCACTCGACGGGCGGGAGGGGTCCTCCGCCCTTGAGAGGGCTCACTGACTGTCGCCGCCTCGACAGAGAGCACAACATCAGCACAAACCTCCTAACGGGCTCTAACGCAGACACTTAACATAATCGGAATTGTGTAATCAAGCCACAGCTTGCTCTTGGCTTGTTACACAATAAACCCTTGGATTATGTTAATCTAGCGGGCCACGGAGGGAAACGGTCCACTCCGCACTGCGGTAGCGAAGGCGATCATTCTTCCCCTGTGGGGATAAGAGGGGCATTGCAAGCTGGAGTCTTATGACTTTGGAGCGGAGCGGAAAAGGCTTAAGTCTCCAGACCGCTGTTTGTTTAACCGAGCGAAGCGAGTTATGGATGGTTGCCTTCTGTGGCTTTCGTAGAAAGACATAGAGGGCAAGTGCCGCTTAACTTTGATGAGGGTGGGTTCAACGTGAGGAGGTTTGCGACGAGGGCGTGGGCCTGTGGGGAGAGAGTCAGGTATCCAACGATTTTCCCAAAATCGTTGATAAGATACCTGATGACCGGGGATGGAATCGTGGCAAACCTGGGGTGGTTGAAATGCTGGAGTCGCTATTTGCACTTGCCGACTACCGGCCATAACTAAGCACTTTGACGTTCGAGGGCGGCGACTTGCACTGTCGATTACTGCACTGAGGTCGCCGCCCATGCACCGGAGGACTGCCTTGAAGGCAAGTCTCTTGGCTTTTCCGTGAAAAGACGAGAGTCTTGCGGCAGTCCGGAGTTATAGATGGTCGTCGTCTGACGATCCGCTTGCGGTCGGAAGAGGACGAGTGCCGCTTTATATATAAAACGAAGCCCGGCACTATGTGATGTGCCAGGCTTGTATTTCGCAGATAAATCCGAATTTACAATTCTCATATACTTCAGATGTAGGTTGCCGTTTCTAAAGCGATATAAAGTTTGTTTAAACTATGGTTGGCATTGTTCAAGCCTTTGGCTTCATATCCATTTGTATCCAAAATGTCACCTGCTTCAAAAAAAGCATACAACTTCAAATTGTAGAAGTCGCACACAGATTGAACTCCAGCCAATTCCATTTCTACAGCGATGCACCCTTCTTCCATACGTTTGCGTACAAGTCCTTTTGTTTCTCTGATCATCGAATCTGTCGTCCATATTTTACCTGTAATATATGGTACAGATAATTTGTCGAAAATTATGGAAAGTTCCTTGCTTGCGGCTATATCAATATAGTCGGCTGGTGCTGCAAAATAATATGAACACCCGTCCCCTCTGTAACTTTGTGTCGGTATGATAAATCTACCTTGTGTGGTTGTACGGTCAAGACTGCCACAGGAACCGAACATAATGAACTTTGATGCTCCAGTTAGCCAGCTTGCAAGATGACATTGAGAGGATGCTACTGCTGAACCTATTCCTGACAGGTAGAAAGTTATCGTAACTCCTTTATAAGTTGTTTTATAGATATGCGTATCGCCATTGCAAGCCGGCATAGTTGCAATAATTTCAGATTCGTAGGAATCAAGTAAATGCCGATGAATCTCCTTCGAGAATATTATCAGGCATATATCTGCAAAATCTCCACGTCTGCCGTAGAAATCAAACAGATTGATCATTGGTTCAGTTTCAATATCATAACTATCAGTAATCATAGCATATTGAATCAGATGTGAGTTTTATATTGCTCCGGTATCTCAAGATTGAAAGTTCTGCATAATAACAGGACGTCGTGGACATCATTTTCATCGTATTCATATCCAAGATGGAACTGTACCTGTGCCTCCGGGTTTATGCATGTTACCTCAATATTCCCGATATTTCCTTTACCTGAGAAAGTTTCGCTTGGGAAAGTGTATCCGTCATATAGAATTCCATCTTCGACATATTCGAAACAATGCAGATCGATTATTCTTCCGTTGTCATCTTTCCAGACAGTATGGCTATCGGTCGTATAGTCCATTACAACTTCTCTGTATCCCTTCCAGGTAATCACGGATATGGCCTTACCATAGTCTTTCTTCTCTACGAACAGATCGATGTCGTTATGTATTCTTGTTTCTCTGCCTATAAGTGCATCGACACCCCAACCGCCGTCCAGAAACACCTTTACAGATGCTTCAGACAGCATTTCAAGAATCTCACATGCATCAAAATAAGTGACCATAAAATTTCGATTTAGCTGTGTAAAGTTATTCTATTTTGATTGGAATTGCAAAATACTGAGGGGATTATTGTTAATTTAAGTGCAAGCCGAGAGGAATGGAAGCTTGCTTACATTTCCGAGGCGCAGCCTTAAATGCCAGCGAAGCTGGAATCTCTCGGGCCACGGAGTGCTGACTGTCCACTCCGCACTGTGGTAGCGAAGGCGATCATTCTTCCCCTGTGGGGACTGAGGGGCATAGACCAGCTGGAGTCTTTTGGCTTTTGGAGGAGGAAATTTTGCATAAAGAACGCAGAGATTTTGTCCGTAGGCAAAATCGCGGAATCCGCAAGATTTGCGGAGGAAGAAGACTTAAGTCTCAAGACCGCTTTTGTTTAATCGAGCGAAGCGAGTTATGGATGGTTGCCTTCTGTGGCTTTCGTAGAAAGACATAGAGGGCAAGTGCCGCTTAACTTTGATGAGGGTGGGTTCAACGTGAGGAGGTTTGCGACGAGGGCGTGGGCCTGTGGGGAGAGAGTCAGGTATCCAACGATTTTCCCAAAATCGTTGATAAGATACCTGATGACCGGGGATGGAATCGTGGCAAACCGGGGTTTGATTGAAATGCTGGGGTCACTAGTGGCACTGGCCGACTACCGGCCTTCACTAAGCACTTTGACGTTCGAGGGCGGCGACTTGCACTGGGGACTACTGCACTGAGGTCGCCGCCCATGCACCGGAGGACTGCCTTGAGGGCAAGTCTCTTGCCCTTTTGATACAAAGGGCGAGAGTCTTGCGGCGGTCCGGAGTCATAGATGGTTGCTCTCTGTGACTTTCAGAGAAAGACACAGAGGGCAAGTGCCGCTATTCATTTACAACTTTACAAAAGTGTAAAATTTCTTTACACTTGCCCTTGATGAGTAAATTTGATAAAAGCCTATACATCAATACATTACAACTTTTGGCACGGCTGATGTTCATTGGGATGCGGACCAATTGACATTGGCCGTTATTATTTCATAATAAAACCAGATGAATAGATTTTTATTGACGCTACTGACCTTGGTGCTGGCTTTGACGACTTTGTCGGCTCAGAATGAGATGAGCCTTGATGAGGCTATCCATACTGCGCGGCATCAGTCTGTCGAGGCTTTGGAGGCACGACAGGCATTCATATCCACCTATTGGGCTTATAGGTCTTATAAGGCCAGCAGACTCCCATCGTTCTATCTTTATGGAGACATAATGAACTTCGATCGTTCGCTTACCCTGCTTCAGAACCCGGATGACGGTAGTATGAAGTATGTAAGTTCGAACAATCTTCAGAATGGAGTGGGCCTGCAGATGAATCAGAACATCTCTTTCACAGGAGGTACTCTTTCCGTATTCTCGGACCTCTCGCGCATAGACCAGTTCGGAAGCAACAAGAGCCTGACCTGGTATTCGCGCCCGATAACGGTGTCGTATTACCAGCCACTCTTTACCTACAATCAGTTCAAATGGGACAAGAAGATAGAGCCTAAGGCCTATGAAAAGGGAAAGAGAGACTATCTTGAAGCAATGGAGGCGATTACAATCAATGTCGTCAACGCTTATCACAATCTCCTGCTTGCTCAAATGAACAATGAGATCAGCCAGAGCAACTTCGAGAACTCGGGCAACATGCTCAAGATCGCGAAGGAGAGGCTTCAGCTGGGCAATGTGACAAAGGCGGAATATCTTCAACTTGAACTGCGAATGCTTAACGACAGCATTGCCATCAATGAGACCGCTGTGCAGGTACGCGAAGCGCAGATGGTGCTGAACTCCCTTCTTGGTTATGATGAGTCCTTTGAAATCATTCCTGACATAAGTGCGGAGCTGCCAATGGTTCAGATGGATTATGAACTTGTAATGCAGAAGGCTCTTGAGAATTCAAGTTTCTGTCTGGATAATGAGCTGAGTCTGCTGAATGCAGAGTCCAATGTGGAAAGGGCAAAGGCATCGAGGGGCTTCTCATTTGCTCTGAATGCCCGCTTCGGTATGTCACAGACTGGTCCGGAGTTCCCGCAGGCATACAAGAACCTGCTTGATCAGGAGACTGTCGGCATTACCTTCAGTATCCCGATCTTCGACTGGGGCTTGGGCAAAGGAAAGGTGCAGAAGGCAAAGGCAGCACAGGAGGTTGTAAAGGCACAGGTGCAGCAGTACGAGAACGACTACAGAAGGCAGATGTTCACTGCTGTGAGTCAGTTCAACAACCAGAGACAGCAGTGTATGGTATCGGAGAAGGCCATGAGGATTGCATCGGAACGATATGAGCTTACAATGCACAGATTCAAGGAAGGTAACGCAACGGTAACGGATCTGAATATGGCTCAGACAGAGAATGACAGCGCATTCCGTCAGTGGATCAGCGATGTCAGCAACTTCTGGACATTCTACTACAGCCTTCGTCAGGCTACATTGTATGACTTCATAAAGGGTGAAGACCTTGAGATAGATGTAAATGAAATGATAATGTAATTATGGATAAACCTATTGAAAAAAAGAAAGGCTTGGCATTGGCATTCACCAGCAAGGCACTCCCATATTGGTTCGGAGGATTTATGGCTATATTCATTATATGCCTCATATTCCGCGACGACTCAAGCACCCTTCGCGTCAATGCTGACACATTGACAATCAGCGAGGTAAGTGCAGGCGAATTCAATGATTATATCCGCGTAAGCGGTCAGGTGCATCCTATGACAACCATCCAGCTCAGCCCTCGCGAGTCAGGTATCGTCGAGGAGATCGTAATCGAGGAAGGCACACAGGTTAAGGCTGGTGATGTGATTATCCGGCTAAGCAATGATGACCTTGATATGGAGATTCTCAATTCTGAGGCGAACCTCGCGGAGAAAGAGAACGTGCTGCGAAACACAATGATCCAGATGGAGCAGGAGAAGATGCAGCTGAGCCTTAATATCCTTGAGCTTGAGACAGAAGTCAAGCGCAAGGGTCGTACCCTCGAATCGCAGAAGCGTCTTGTCGACGACGGGCTCATCGGCAAGGAGGAATATCTTCGTTCAGAAGAGGATTACGTGCTTTTCTGCAAGAAGCTGGAGGTGACATTGGCCCGCGCAGAGCAGGATAGCATCTATAGAACTGTGCAGATCCAGCAGATGGAGGAAAGCCTCAAGAACATGAAGCTGAATATGCAGAGGATCCGTAACAGGAAAGAGAATCTGGCGGTCAAGGCTCCGATAGACGGTGAGCTCGGTCTGCTGGAAGTGGTTCTCGGACAGTCAATCGGCAGCGGTTCGAAAATCGGACAGATCAACGCTCTGGATAGCTATAAGATCGAAGCGCTTATTGACGAGCATTATATTGACAGGGTTTCAGCTGGTCTTACTGCAACATTTGAGCGACAGAACGAGACCTACGACGCGGTCATCCGCAAGGTATATCCGGAAGTGCGCAGCGGAAAGTTCCAGGCCGACTTCAAATTCAGCGAAGAGCAACCTGCGAATATCCGCACCGGTCAGACCTATTATCTTAACCTCCAGCTCGGACAGCCGGAAAGCGCAGTGCTTATACCTCGCGGTACGTTCTATCAGAAGACCGGAGGCAAGTGGATCTATGTTGTATCCCCTGACGGAGGCAAGGCTGTGAAACGCGAAATACGCATCGGACGCCAGAATCCGCAATACTATGAGGTGCTCGAAGGCCTTGAGCCTGGCGAAAAAGTCATAACTTCGGGGTATGATAATTTTGGAGATAATGAAGTGTTAGTATTTTAAAAGTTAGATATCATGATTACAGTAACAAACCTCAGCAAGGTTTTCCGTACAGAGGAAATCGAGACAACTGCTCTCAATGGTGTATCATTCGAAATCAAGGACGGCGAATTCGTGGCCATCATGGGCCCTTCTGGATGCGGCAAGTCGACGCTCCTGAACATCCTTGGCCTTCTTGACAATCCTACCGACGGAAGCTATGTACTTCTTGGACAGGAAGTTGCAAAGCTCAAGGAGAAGTACCGCACCAAGTTCCGCAAAGGAAACATCGGATTCGTGTTCCAGAGCTTCAACCTCATCGACGAGCTTAATGTATTTGAGAATGTAGAACTTCCGCTCCGGTATCTCAACATCAGTTCGTCAGAGAGAAAGGCCCGCGTTACCGAGATGCTCAAGAGAATGAACATCAGCCACCGTGCACAGCACTTCCCTCAGCAGCTCTCAGGAGGTCAGCAGCAGCGTGTTGCCATCGCCCGTGCAGTCGTATCGAATCCTAAGCTGATCCTCGCCGATGAGCCTACAGGTAACCTCGACTCAAAGAACGGCAAGGAAGTCATGGATCTCCTCACCGAGCTCAACAAGGAAGGCACAACAATCGTGATGGTAACCCACTCACAGAAAGATGCAGCCTGCGCCCAACGCATCGTCAACCTCTTCGACGGTGAGATCGTCAGTGATGTGAAGAACGAACTGTAAAACTTACAGGGACAAGGGCGATGTCGGAGTGATATAATCGCTTCAAGATTAGGTAGTATGGACATTTACCTTATCCTTTTAATGATATAATCATGAAAAGTTATCTGAGATTCCTTGGAAGAAACAAGAGATACACCGCCATACAGGTGGTAGGGCTGAGTGTATCGCTTGCCTTTGTGATAATACTTGCCAGCTGGCTTGTGAACATCGTGAAGATGGGCAGGGAGAACCCTGAATATGAGGACATCTACGCTGTATGCTATCAGAATTCAATGCATACAACATGGGCCCTTGGCGAACATCTTTCGGACAACATCCCCGAGATCGAATGCACCAGCACCATGCTCCTGTATCCGGGACACTTTACTTTGAAGAATGCGGACTGCGTGAAGATCAACTGGTGCGAGGAGAACTTCTTCGAGTTCTTCCCGCGTGAGTTCATTGCTGGAGACGCCAGTTTCCTGAAGGTTCCTTCAGAGGTCGGAATTTCAGAGACTTTTGCCAATACATATTTCCCAGGCGAGGATCCTATAGGAAAAACAGTCACTTTGTTGGATAGGGATTACCTTATCACAGCGGTCTTCAAAGACTTCGGCGATGGTCTGGTGAAATATACCGATCTTATTATGGCAATGTCTGCCCGCGGCGAAAAAAATCCGTCACTTCCGTTCCATGAAATGCTTTCCGGCATGGTTACGATGGTAAAGTTCAAGGACGGAATCGATCCTGCCGAAGCAGAAAGAAAAGTCAGAGAGCATACGATAAAACACTATCAGGACTATGGCGACAGGTATATCGACGAGACGGTTTCGGCACAAGGTGCTGAATGGCCGGAACACTATCGTGAGAATTTTATAAGCAACTTCAAAAATCGCCTTGCTGACGAACAATGCAGACTTGTCAGATATGACGAAATCACATACGATGACGCCAATGAGTACTTCACTGTAAACACTAAGTTCACAATCAGGATTGTCGTCATCCTCGTTGTGCTGCTTTTGATCATGGCGTTGATAAACTATGTCAATCTGAATGTAGCACTGGCAGGAAAGAGAGCCAAGGAAGCAGCCACAAAGAATCTTCTTGGCTCGCAGAAGAGCGCTACATATTTCCAGTATTTCAAAGAGGCTTTTGCGATAACTTTACTATGTACGCTCTTCGGAGTATGCATCGCTGTCGCTGCCCTTCCTAGCGTCAACAATCTTCTTCAGGGATATGACGGTCTGGGCAGCAGATTCAGCATATCATTCGAGCCGCTGACTGTGGTTGCAGTTCTGGCAATACTGCTCATAACCTCTGCCTTATCCGGCTTCATTCCAGCCTATTACGTTTCCCGTTTCAGTGCTCTTGATGTGACTAAAGGCACATTCCGATTCAACAGAAAGACCATATTGAACAAAGTATTCATCTGCATACAGACGGTCCTTGCCACAGCCTTCATAAGCTTCAGCATCATTCTGCAGGTAGGCTATGATAAGATGATCAATATCGACAGCGGATGCGACCATGAGAATCTGTTCTATCTGCTGCCAAGCGACAGGCTCGAACCGGAGTCTAACTGCTTCACTCATTATGACGCTCTTCAAAGTGAGCTTCTCACTCATCCTGAAATCGAGGCTGTGGATTATACGAACAGTACTGTTTTCAACAGCTATACGAGCAAATTGTGGCTGGATGAGGATGGTAACCAGACTAAGAATAACCATCAGTTCTATTGCACTCCGGAGGCTTTTGACATATACGGGTTCAACATTATAGAAAGGTATAGTGATGGTCCATACGGCGTTTGGATGACAGAATCGTTCAAGGAAATTTTTGACAAGAGTGAATTCCTGCAGGAAGAGTTCGACGACACTGATGCAAGCTTTAAATTTTTGGGAGTCATTGCAGATTTTCCGGCAAACGGAGTACCGACATTAGCAGATGACAAGCCGTCTGGATTTGTTCACGTTTTCCCTAAGGAATATGTCAACGACTACAACCTCGCATACATCATCAGGACAAACGGAGACCATGAACAGGCAAGGAAAGTTATTGCTGAAACATACGAGAAGATAAGCGGCTGCAAGGTTGTGGACCCAAGGCATATCGGACGTGAATCCATGTACCTTACTGAGATTCTTGAACGCGACCTGCAGAAGATCGAGTTCATCAAGAATGTAGTCACAGGCATCGCCCTGATGATCGTATTGATCGCAGTACTTGGCTTGATAGGAATGAGCATCTATTATGCGGATGAGAGCACTCATGAAACAGCTGTCAGAAAGGTGTTCGGAGGAACAATCATTTCAGAAACCAAACGCACCCTCTGGTCATTCTTGAAGATTACCTTGATCGCCAACGTGGTGGCAGTACCAGTGACAGTATGGCTGGTTATGAAGCAAAACTGGTTCGACCTTGCCACCATCCCAGGATGGGGGTGGTACGTCGTTCTAGCCACGATGACATCATTCGCCATCTCCCTCCTGGCTGTCCTCTGGCAGACTCTCCGCGCCGCCCGCACCAACCCTGCCGAGGCGCTGAAGAAGGAATAGCACTGGCGGCACAAGTAGGTGGCACACAACCACTTGACCCACACGAACTTACCCACCTCTTCGTGCTCCCCTATTACAGCACGGAGAACACAGAGAAACATTGAAGTACAGGCGTTTACGCGCCACCATGAAACATGAAAAGTTACCTGAGATTTCTAAGCCGAAATAAGTTGTACACCGCCATTGAGGTGGTGGGATTGAGTATTGCGTTGGCGTTTCTGATTGTACTTGCTTCGATTCTTATCGACAAGAGTCAGGTCAATGACAATATCAAGGACGCCGATGAGATATATTCATTGGCCTACAAAGATGATGATACCAGTATAGGACAAATTGGTGCTGTCGGATCGTTCCTAGAGCAGATACCGATGGTGAAGGAGTGGTGCCGATTTGCTCCCTGCAGGCAGGTGAAGATGAAGACAGAGAGCGGCGAGAGTCTTGTTGTCAATCCAATGCAGGTGACTTCCAATTTCTTCAGTTTCTTTGGACTTGGTCTGACTCATGGAGATGCTGAGCAGGCATTGAAGGTGAATGGACGTGAAATGTCGTTCGTTAGTTCAGGAGATGTTGTATATGCCTTAGCAGAACCGAGCGACATTGATAGCAAGCCTCTGACTCCAAGGGGAAATGTCGTCCTGTCAAAACATATTGCCGATGCAGTGTTCCCAGAAGAAAACCCTATCGGAAAAACTATAAGTCTACTTGCTGAATGGGATATCCATGGCACATATACCATAACTGGAATTGCAGCAGAGCTTGGCAAATGCGTTCTCCCTGAAAGTGACCTTTATATCAGTTTTTATGAGGCTCCTGCTCATAGGGATAGCTACATGTTCAAGCCAAATTCCAAAAGGGATGTTAAGAGGATTCTGAACATCATCAAGAATCCCAAGACAGCAGACGAATATGATCAGCGTTATTTCCCGATTACAGAAATAATTCCTTTTGATGAGATCAAAGATGGCAAGGTCAGAGCAACAAATTATCGTTATATATCAGATCCAAAATTTACCTCTGTCTTTACACTGATATGTATTGTTATCCTGGCTTTCTCATTGCTGAATTACATTTCACTGACCGTGGCTTTCTCTCGTTTCAGACTCAAGGAGGCTGCCACCAGATCATTGCTAGGAACATCAGGTCGTGAGATTGCCATAAGAGGGTTTGCGGAAGCGCTTGTTCTTGTCTTGAGTTCATGTGTTTTAGCAGTCATGCTCATTCTTGCGTTCCAGAATTCATTCAATTCATTCTTCGGAGTAGAAGTTAAGACTTTAGGCAGTATTGCAGTAGTTATGGCAATTCTGATAACAGCATTGCTGACTGCAGCATGTGCAAGCGGTATCAATTTCATCATAAACAAAAGGTATCGTCCTATCGATGTAATACGAGGCGAAAGCCGTTATCATGACAAGGTGGTAATCGGAAAGGTATTTGTTGGATTCCAGGGTGCAATCTGTATCGCAACCGTCATATTCGGTTTAGGCATCATGATGCAGACCAGGAAAATGACAGATTATAAGGTCGGATATAATACGGAGAACATCATCTCTATCAATGGAGATGACAGAACATATCTTAATTATAAGGACGAATTGAAGAACCTGCATTTTGTGGAAAATGTCGGACGTACGTTGAGTGAGTTCATACAGTATGGTCTAGTACAAAAGCTGGAAGGAGATATTGACTGGTGCATACTTACTTGCGACCAGGCAGCATTCGATATATTGGGATTCGAAGTAAAAGATTACTTGGACATATCCGGAATCACCGATAGACAAAGATTTGTCAATGAAACAGGATGGGAATTGTCCAAGTCTTTAAAGACTGTAGATTGGTCAAACAGCTTCATAGGAGTTCTGAAAGATTTCCATCTTGGTAATATCAAGGAGGTCGATAAGGGCAATACAATTTTTGAAGTTCAGATTGATGAGTCTGTTGTCGAATGGATGGGACGTAATATTCTGGTTAAAGTTTCCGGCGATCAATATGAAGCGAGAGATGCTATCCGTAAGTTTTATGTGGATAAGGGATTATATGACGAAAGATTAAACATCAACACTCTCGAGGAGTGCATGATGTTGAATTTTGCTGATGAGAACAGAATGATGAGACTTATTGCTGTATTTGCGCTGATATGTATGATCATGACCGCCCTTGCAATCATCGCCCTCAGCAGATATTACGCTCAGACCAAGAGACACGACACAGCAGTCCGAAAGGTGTTCGGCGTTTCTCGAAAGCAGATCTTCTTGCGTACGGTGTGGGGATTCATTTATCCTGTCCTTATTGGTGCAGCCGTAGCACTACCTGTCTCATACTTCTATATGGAGCGTTGGCTGCAGAACTATCTCGTCCGCATAGACAACTCCCTTACAATCTACTTCGGAGCATTGGCGCTTGTGCTGGTAGTCACTATGTCCTCGGTAATCATCCAATCCCTCCGCCTAATGCGCACCAACCCTGCCGAAGCATTGAAAAAGGAATAAGCATGAATTTTATAAATTATTGTAAATATGCAACTTAAACACTTTGTGCGTCGCACTTTTGTCCCTATTCTGAACATCATCGGGATGAGCATTTCCCTGATGGTGTTCCTTGTGCTGTTTGCACAGGTATGGTTCGACTACAGGTTCAATCGCAATTTTGAGGATTATGAGAATATCTATAGGCTGGAGATGCCTGTAACGATGTTTGACGCGATGGACTATAAATATGATCAGATGACTCTCAGACCGATGATCGAGGAGTTTGAGAGATGCTCTCCAGATATTGTGGCAGCATGTGATTACGAGGATCTTGAGACTGAGTTCAGGGAGAAGATAGTCGTTAATGACAATGGAACAACAAGGAAATACAACATCCCATTCGCCCACTCAGATTCTTCATTACCGGATGTATTTACCTTGGAATTGATTGCTGGCAGAGCTGAAGACTACTGGAATGAGAATGATATCCTGCTGTCTGAGGGATATGCCAGGATGATTTTCGGAGATGAAAATCCTATAGGCAAGATAATTACGTTTGAGATGCTTGGCACTCAACTCAAGGTCGTCGGTGTATACAAAGATCTTCCGGAGAACTGCAGCATTATCAACGGCATGCTGATCTGTATCGGAGAGGCTGACCTGACAATTCCAAACCACGACCCACACGTCGGCTTCTTTCGTCTGAAGAAAGATGCATCGGTGGAAAAAGTGACAGAAGACTTCAGAAAAGAATACGCTAATTTTATAAGGTCAAGCGGACGTGAGATACAGGATTATGAGGCCGAGGAAATAGCGGGCATGAGGTTGACTCCGATTGCACAGACACATATCCTTGAAGACGTGATGCCTGGAATAAAGCCATCTGCGAACATGACTCAGATGCTGATACTTCTGTCTATTTCACTGCTTTTCTTGCTTATCGCCATATTCAACTTCATCAACTTCTCGATGGCTTCCATCCCTTTCAGGATCAACGGCATCAATATCGAGAAGGTCTACGGAGCAAGCAGAAGAAGACTGATATTCAATCAGTTGAAAAAGAACATAATCTTATGTGCAGCATCATTCGTGCTGGCTACAGGTATGATGGAAGTCATTGCTGGTTCAGAATTCGCATCATTCAGCTGCTGTTCTTTGCATGTAGGTGATAATGTTCCATCTATCACGATATGCTTCATTGTCGCTCTTGCAACTGCTGCAGTCGGAGGTCTTATGACAGCTCTTTACAGCACGTCATACGCTCCTGGAATGGTATTGAAGGGATCATTCGCTATTTCAGGAAAAGGCATCATCTTCAGACGCATCAGCATAATTGCTCAATTCGTGCTTTCATGCATATTCCTGATCTGTGGCCTTATTATCAGTCGTCAGACGAATTACATGATGCAGAAGGACAGCGGGTTCATAGCGGAGAATGTCGTCCGTGGGAATGTGAACTTGTGGTACCGCTGGCACGAGTGCTTCGACGAATTTATGAAGAATCCTCAGATTGTTGACGTCACGTGTGGTGATATGCCTATGGACGAAGGTCTTTCATCGCGTTCTCAGCTGATGTCGAAGGATAATGAGCCTGTATGGTACAGCATCAGGAATGCATACCATAACTACTTTGACTTCTTCGGCTTCAAACTAGCTGATGGCAGATTCCCTAATGAAGGCGAATTCGGCGTAGCTGTAATTAACGAGACTTTTGCTGCAACTTTCCCTGACTTCCACATCGGACAGAAGTTATGGAGCATGTCCAGGAGACAATATGAGATAATAGGAGTAGTAGAAGACTTCAGTGCAAGACCTCTTATGCACAAATGCGAGCCTATGGTCTATTTCATTGATAACCAAAATTGTTCAAACATTTACTTTAAGATGAACAGTAGCAACACTGCAGAAACCATCGGATGGGCAGAAAAGGTTGTTAAGGAGAAGGTAAGCAGCCGAGGAGCTGACCCGAACGGCATATCAATGACAGTTACAAATCTCGAAGACGACATAGACAACATGTACAGCAAGGAAGTCGGTCAGTCAAGACTTATCACAAGTTCATCATTGCTCTGCCTTCTCATCGCTCTCATCGGAGTTCTCGGCATCGTATATTTCGAGACTCAGGTCATGAAGAAGGAGATCGCCATAAGAAAAGTCAATGGTGCGACAACAGGTGAGATTATCCGAAGCCTTTCATGGAAGTACATCCTCACCAGCACCATCGGTTTCCTGATCGCTGTTCCTTTGAGTCTGATTATCTTAAACTGGTGGCTTTCAGGCTTCGCTTACCGCACAAACATCTCAATATGGATCTTCATCCTGGCATACCTGATCATCTCAGCATTGACAGCCCTTACTGTCATCATCCGCAGTTACTCTGCCGCTTCTGAGAATCCGGTGGATGCGCTTAAGATGGAATAAGGTACAGCAATTATTATATTTGTGAAAATTGGAAGAGAATTTATGATGAAAAACATAAAGGCTTAATGTAGGAGATGCGTTTCCATACGATATAGAGGTGTCTAATCTGAATGGAGAGATACGTACATTAGCTGAATTTGAGGGCAAGGCTATGCTTTTATATTTCAGCAGTTACTCTTGTAAGCCATGCGTTGCAGCAAAGAAGGAACTTGAAAGTATGATAAGTTCAGGTGATTGTTCAGTAGAAGTGGTAGGGTTCAATCTGGATACAGAGACCGTATGGAAATCCAAAGGCATAGAAAATCCTGTCTCATGGCATGACTTCAATGATCTTAAAGGTTCATATGGATTCAATACGCGTTTCAAAACTCAAGGTATTCCGACTTTTGTGATAGTCTCGAAAGAAGGAAAGATTCTCGATGTATGGGCTGGATACAGAGACGGTATCATCCGCGAAAGAATTGATGCTATTTTGAAATGAGAATAAGAAGTAAAGAATCAGAACAGCACTTAAAAAATGTTATTTTTGCAGTAACAGATCAATTCAAGAGATATGTTGGAAAAGAAGATGAATTCATATAGGTTCGTTTCGGGTGAGGAGCCAAGCGATGAAATGCTGGAGCAAATCATGATGGAGGCGGCGATGGAAGCAAATCAGCGCAAACGAAGGACTGATGAAGAGTATTTTTCTCAGATGATGCGAAATATTGATGTAAAGAGAGAGAGGTGGGCGGAGCGTATAAATCAGGTCAAGAATAACCTTCTATGAATGTAATTTTGCCTAATTTCCACCGAAAGTATATGGTTTTAGTATACTTTTGCTTTGAATTTGGCAATTATATCAATAATACATGGCAAAAAGCAAAGCGAAAATACTCGTTGTGGATGACAACAGCGGCATCAGGGCGGCACTGAAGGTGCTGCTGCCGCTGCATTTCTCGCAAGTGGAGCTGATTCCGTCTCCGAAGGAACTGGTGACCAAGCTAGCCGACTTCCGTCCGGATGTCGTGCTGCTGGACATGAACTTCCACACCGACATCAATACAGGAAACGAGGGCCTATATTGGCTTTCGGAGATCAAGAAGCGCACTCCGGAGACTGAGGTTGTGCTATTTACAGCATACGCTGACATCCAGCTGGCGGTAGAGGGAATGAAGCGAGGAGCATTCGACTTCATCGTAAAGCCTTGGGATAATGACAAGTTGGTTGAAACGCTGAAGGCGGCATACGACCGGACTGGCAAGAAGGAAAAAGCCGTGGTCCCGCCTTCGTCCATGAAGATGTTCTGGGGCAAAGGACCGGCGATGAGCGGTATAAGACAGACTGTCGAGAAGATATCCGCTACAGATGCGACTGTGCTTATTACCGGTGAGAACGGTACCGGAAAGGATGTGCTGGCTGGTGAGATCCACAGGATGTCGGACAGGGCTCTCAGACCTATGGTATGCGTGGATGCGGGGGCAATTACAGAGACTCTTTTCGAGAGCGAACTCTTCGGCCATGTGAAAGGTGCATTTACAGACGCCCATACGGATCATGTCGGCAAGTTCGAGCAGGCAAACGGAGGCACACTCTTCCTTGACGAGATCGGCAACATCCCTCCGCATCTGCAGGCAAAGTTGCTGCGTGCCCTTCAGAACCGCTGCATCACAAGAGTCGGCGACGACAAGTCCATACCGGTGGACATCAGGCTCATCTGTGCTACAAACAAGGATCTGAAGCAGATGGTTGCAAACGGCGAATTCCGTCAGGATCTTTACTATAGGATCAATACATTCGAGCTTCATCTCCCTGCCCTGAGAGAAAGGACTGACGAGATCATTCCGTTGGCAGAGATGTTCATTAAGAAGTTTGCTGAGAAATACAGAAGAAGCGTCAGCGGTATTTCCGCAGATGCGGCAGAACTCTTGAAGGGACACTTCTGGAGCGGCAATATCCGCGAACTTTCGAACTGTATTGAGAAGGCTGTCATTCTTTCTGAGAATGAATTGCTGACTGCTGCGGATCTGGAGATTATACCGGCAAGAGCATCAGGTTCTATCGAGGTATCAAGCACCGATACATTGGAGGAGACTGAAGAGAAGGCCATCCGTGCGGCAATGGCTCGGTTCGGAGGCAATCTATCTATGGTGGCAAAGTCTCTGGAGATCAGTCGCCCTACGCTATACGCTAAACTGAAGAAATACGGAATCTAGATTCCTCGTCAAGCTCAGAATGACATCAATTCAAATCATATCAATCATATTAGCGACAGCCATCGTGTCTGCCGTTATTGCTACTTTGCACACATCAAGGAAGATGCGAAAGAAGGTGGCATATATGCTTGATGCATTGGAAGACAAGGAGTTGAATTTCAGGTTTGATGAGAAGAGATTGATTGGGCGCAGATTCAATAAGACATTGAACCGTCTTCGTGGAATCTTTGACAAGGAGAGGCACGAAATCATAGAACAGGAGAAATACTTCGGTCTGATGCTCGATCACGTCAAGACAGGCATTGCGGTAATCGAAAAGGACGGTCGTGTGGCTTATTGCAATAATACGGCTCTTAATCTGCTTGGCATTGCCACATTCGGCCACATCAGACAGCTTCGCGCAGTCAGCGACTCTCTGTATGAGTCATTTAAGACCATTGCTGACGGCAATGAGGAGAGGGCAAGCTATTACAATGAAAGCGGAAAGATGACTATCTCCTTGACAGCATCAGAGGCGAAAATCGGCAAGGATACTGTGAGGATCATCGCATTCAACGACATAAGCAACGAGATTGCGGAAAACGAGCAGCAGTCCTGGTCCAAGCTCATCAGGGTCTTGACCCATGAGATCATGAACACCATTACGCCTATTGCTTCGCTCAGTGATACATTGCTGACCTTCGATGGTGTAGATGAAGACATCAAGAATGGTCTCAGCACCATTTCAGAGTCTTCGAAGGGCTTGATCAAGTTCGTGGACTCGTATAGAAATCTTACCCGAGTGGCTCCTCCTGTGAAGAAGGCATTCTATTTCAGGGAACTTGCGGAAAGGGTCATCAGTCTGACCCGAGAACAGGCTGCGATGAACGGTGCTGTATGCACATATGAGGAATTGTCGGAAGATATAATCCTGTATGCAGACGAGGGACAGATCACTCAGATTCTTATCAACCTAGTCAAGAATGCCGTTCAGGCCGAGGCTCGCAATGTCGTAATCACAGCTCAGCTTACTCCATCTGAGCAGACAGTCATCAGCGTTACAAATGACGGTCTCCCTATCAGCCGAGAAAGCCAAGATGAGATATTCGTTCCATTCTTCACGACCAAGCAGGAAGGTACTGGCATCGGATTGAGTCTTTCGCGTCAGATCATGAGACTGCACAATGGTTCGCTTCAGCTGACTAAGAGTGACGAGAAAGGGACTGTGTTTACGTTGGTGTTCAAGTAGCAACAGTCAAGTGCAGAGCAAGCCCTTGAGCTTAGCTTGCGCAGCACCTGATCTGTAGGCGGCGGAAAGAGTATATTCCGCCGCCAGTGCATCTAAGCTGAAAGATATTCTATAATTCCCTCAACATGAGTATCGATGATAGCCTGCTTACCAGCTCGACTCTGCAGATACTCCAGATCAGAATGATTATCCATAAAGAAGTTCTCTGTCAACACAGCAGGACACCACGACTTTCGAAGAATATAAAACCCTTCCTCCCAGTCCATATCACCGTCTGACATATCTGTCCTGATACGACGACCAAGGAAGTTCTTTATGGCCGACTCACACAGACATTCAGCCAATCTATCCGATTCCGTCTGTCCTGAACATGTGAACACACTCCAGCCGGTCGCATCGAGCCATTTTGAGCCGTTTCCGGCGGCGTTAACGTGGATGCTGACTAAGATAACATTCTGTTTACCCAAGAGGAAACAAGCGGCATTTATACGCCTTACACGTTCTGCCAAAGATATGTCGTCA
>ERZ809074.2397-NODE-2397-length-20786-cov-94.502050_pt1 | contig 20786 bp, 19 predicted proteins | sample MGYA00520795_ERZ809074 | MGnify/ENA primary metagenome ERZ809074 (study PRJEB31570, sample SAMEA3212989) | Homo sapiens | biome: human-gut; feature: human gut; material: fecal | place: Sweden | collected 2011 ...
CGATCATGGTGGTGCCGCCGCCGATCAGGGCGATGGGCTTGTTGCCCGCCATCTGCAGGCGCTTCATCAGGGTCAGGGCCATGAAATGGCCTGCCGTCAGGGAGTCCGCCGTGCAGTCAAAGCCGATATAGAACGTGGCCTTGCCGTTGTTGATCATCTCGCGGATCTCATCCTCGTTGGTGACCTGGGCGATCAGGCCCCGGGCCACCAGTTCTTCATAAATTCCCATGTTGTTCTGATTCCTTTCCGATATTTTGGGCGTACAGGGGGCAAGAAAAACGCCCCCTGTCAGATTGACAGAGGGCGACAAAAATCGCGGTACCACCTCAGCTTCGCCGACGCCTCGCGGCGTGCGGCCTCATCGGGTGCAGCAACACCCTATCGCTGTAACGGGCGAACCCGACACATTCCTAATAGGCCCAAAGCTGTTCAGAAGGCTGCTCCGGGATGTATTCTCCCGCCGCCGCCTCTCCCCCTTTCACCAAACGGGGGTTCTCTTTGCAGGCAGACTGGCCGGATACTTCTTCCCTTCATCGCTGTTGCATATGAAGTTAGGCACATTATAGCGTTTCCGTCCCCGGTTGTCAACGGGTCAGGCCAAGGTTTTCTTGAATTTTTCCGCCTGGTCCAGCAGCTCCCCGGCCCCCTCCAGCATGGTGGCGGAGATGGAGGACCCGCCGGTGAGACGGGCCAGCTCCTGCTGGCGCTGGGCACGGTCCAGCTGCACCACCCGGGTGAAGGTGCGTCCCCCCTGCTCCCCCTTTTCCACGGAGAAGTGGGTGTCGGCCATGGCGGCCAGCTGGGGCAGATGGGTCACGCACAGCACCTGCTTGGTGCGGCTGATGCGGGCCATTTTCTCGGCCACCTTCTGGGCGGCCCGGCCGGACACGCCGGTGTCCACCTCGTCGAACACCATGGTGCCCACCTGATCCTGCTCCGACAGGACGTTCTTCATGGCCAGCATGATGCGGGCCAGCTCGCCGCCGGAGGCGATCTTGTGGATGGGGCGCAGCTCCTCGCCCACGTTGGCGGACATCAGGAACCGTACCTGGTCCATGCCGTTTTCCGCCAGAGCCTGCTCCGTAAAGCAGATGGCAAACCGAATTTTGCCCATGTCCAGCTGCCGCAGCTCCGTGAGGATCTGCTCCTCCAGCCGCTGGGCCGCCTGATGCCGGGCCTGGGACAGGCTCTCCGCCGCCTGACGGGCGGCCTTTTCCGCCTTCTTCAGCTGCTTTTCCAGATGCAGCAGGGTGTCCCCCGCGTCCTGTATGTCGTCCAGCTCCCGGCGGCAGCGGGCCTGGTACTCCAGCATCTCCTCCACCGTGGGGCCGTATTTCTTTTTCAGGCGGTACAGCTGGTCCAGCCGTCCCTCCACCCGGTCCAGCTCCTTGGGAGAGAAGTCGAAATCCTCCCGCTTGTCCCGGATGGTGTCCGCCAGGTCGTAAATCTCGCTGTAGGCGGCCTCCAGCCGGTCATACAGCTCCCCCAGCTCCGGGTCCAGACCCCGCACCGGGGCCAGGGCCCCCTGGGCCTGGCGCACCAGGTTGGCGGCACCGTCGCTGCCGTCGTCACCGTTGAGGCAGAAGTCCGCCCCGGACACGGCGGAGATGAACTTCTCCGCGTTGTGCAGCAGGGTCCGGCGGCTTTGCAGCTCCTCCTCCTCGCCGGGGCGCAGCTTGGCTCGCTCCAGCTCCTGGAGCTGATAGGTCAGGGTATCCACCCGCCGGGCCTTCTCCGTCTCGTCCATTTCCAGGGCCTGCATCTGCCGCCGCAGGGCGGCCATGGCCTGGTATTTTTCACGATACTCCGCCAACAGCTGCTCCGTCCGGCCAAAGCTGTCCAGATACAGCAGGTGCTGCTCCTCGTCCAGCAGTTGCTGGCCATCGTGCTGGCCGTGGATATTCAGCAGGCGGCTGCCCAGGGTGCGGAGTTGGGTAACGGTGACAGGGCGTCCGTTGACCCGGCAGACATTCTTGCCGTCGCCGTGGATCTCCCGCTGCAAAAGCAGCTCCCCCTCCCAGGCGATGCCCAGGTCCTCCCCCAGCCGGGGCGGAATGTCCGTGAAGCACGCGCTGACAAAGGCCATATTGGCCCCGGTACGGATCAGGTCCCGGGAGGTCCGCTGGCCCAGCACGGCGCTGATGGAGTCGATGACGATGGACTTACCGGCGCCGGTCTCGCCGGTCAGGGCGTTGAAGCCGGGCCGGAACTCGATGTCCGCGCACTCGATGATGGCGATATTCTCAATGTGGAGCAATTGCAGCATCTGCGTATCCCTCCGATGTCTGCGCCATGTCCCGCGTCAGCGCAGCATTTCCTTGATCTCTTCCGTGAAGTCCAGGGCGCTCTCCGTGTCCCGCATGATCAGCAGGGCCGTGTCATCGCCGGCCAGGGACCCCACCAGATACGGCACGTCCATGCCGTCCACGGCGGAACCGGCGGCGTTGGCCAGGCCCGGCAGGGTCTTGATGACCACGATATTCTGGGCGTTGTCCACCGTCAGGACGCTCTCCCGGAAGATGGTGCGCAGCTTGTCGGCAAAGTTCAGCTTGGTGCGGTGGGCGGAAACGGCGTAGCGGTACCGGCCCTGCCCGGCGGGCTCCTTGATCAGGTGCAGTTCCTTGATGTCCCGGGAAATAGTGGCCTGGGTACTCTTGATCCCCTTGGCCTGGAGCCGCTCCAGCAGCTGCTCCTGGGTCTCGATGATCTCCTCGCTGATGATCTGGAGGAGCTGGTTCTGGCGGTCGTTTTTCATTTTTTAGAAGCCTCCGTTCCCATTTTTTTGTCCAGTATTTCGCAAAAGCTCTTTTTGGAGAGCCGCACCAGCCTGGTGGTATATTTTGAGGTGCTTACCCGCACCTGGTCTCCGTTTTTCAGGGAAAACGCCTTGCCGCCGTCCACGGAAAGATAGACGAATTTCCGGTTGGCGTCCGCCGCCTCCACGGTGATTATATGCTCCGGCGAAAGCACATAGGAGGACGAGCGGGTGGAATGGGGGCAGATGGGCGTCAGCAGCAGGTTCTTTGCGGTGGGCTCCACAATGGGGCCTCCGGCGGCCATGGAATAGCCGGTGGAGCCGGTGGGGGTGGAGACGATGATGCCGTCGCCGCCTACCTTGGTCAGGCGGCCCTCCTCCGTGAAGATATCCAGCCGCACCACCCGGGCGATGGAGCCCTTGGACACCACTGCGTCGTTCAGGGCGATGTTGTTATATACCTGCCGCCCCTCCCGCAGCACCGACACGTCCAGCATCATCCGGGATTCCACGGTGAAGCGGCCCTGGGCCAGGTCCCGCAGCCGGTCCAGCTCGTTGACCTCCAGCTCCGACATGAAGCCAAGGCTCCCCAGGTTCACCCCCAGCACCGGCACGCTGTGCAGCGCCACGGTACGGGCCAGGTGCAGGATGGTGCCATCGCCGCCGAAGGCGATCAGCAGGTCCGCCTGGCGGATCTCCTGCTGTAAGGGGCGCATGGACAGGCCCAGCTCCTCGCCGTACCCCTCCCGCTGGAAGGGCAGGCAAACGGAGGTCTGCATCCCCAGACTTTCCAGCATATCCCGGGATTGTCTACACACTTTCAGCTCACTGTCCCGGTACGGATTGGGACAAAGTATCACGCGTTTTGGTTTCATGCCGCTCACCTCAGTCCTTCAATTGGCTGTGGGACGCCTCCACGATCTCCGGCAGAGAGAAGTCGCCGGGGGTTCCCTGCCCGTGACGAAGATAGCCCAGATATTCGATATTCCCCTCCGGTCCCCGGATGGGGGAATAAGTAATTCCAAGCACTGTAAAGTGGTTTTCCTTCGCATGGTGCAGAAACGCCTCCAGCACCTCCAGGTGCACGGCCGGGTCCCGGACCACGCCCTTTTTGCCCACCTTTTCCCGGCCCGCCTCAAACTGAGGCTTCACCAGGCAGACGGCCTCCCCCTCCGGGGACAGCAGCCCGTCCAGGGCCGGAAGGATCAGGCCCAACGAAATGAAGGACACGTCCACGGAGGCAAAGTCCAGCTCCTGGGGGATCTGCTCATGGGTGAGATACCGGGCATTGGTGCGCTCCATGCACACCACCCGGGGGTCCCCCCGGAGCTTCCAGTCCAGCTGGCCATAGCCCACGTCCACGGCGTAGACCTTCTGGGCGCCGTTTTGCAGCATACAGTCGGTGAAGCCCCCGGTGGAGGCCCCGATATCGGCGCAGACCTTGCCGGTAAGGGTCAGCGGAAAGGTCTTCATGGCCTTTTCCAGCTTCAGGCCGCCCCGGCTGACGTAGGGCAGGGCGTGTCCCCGCACCTCGATCTGCGCGGTGTTGGGCACCGCCGTGCCGGGCTTGTCCACCCGCTGACCGTCCACAAACACGCTGCCGGTCATGATGACGGCCTGGGCCTTCTGGCGGCTTTCCATATGCCCCTGCTCCACCAGCAGCACGTCCAGTCTTGTTTTATTGCTCATGCAGCATCTCCTCCACACTGTCCGCAACACTCCGGGCGTCCAGACCGAAGGCTTTGTATAACTGGTCCACCGTACCCTGGGGGGCAAACCGGCCGCCCAGATTTTTCAGCGTCAGACAGCGGGGCTCCATCCGCTCCTGGGCCAGAATGGCGGCGATCCGCTGGCCCACGCAGCCGGTGGCCATGCAGTCCTCCAGCACCAGCAGGCGCTCCGTGCCGGAGAGGGCCTCCTTCACGGCGGCGCTGTCCAGAGGACAGATCTGGTTCAGCTTCAGCACCCGGACCCGGATCCCCTTCTCGGCCAGAAGGTCCGCCGCGTCCAGGGCCTGGTTCACCAGAATGCCGTAGGTCAGGATCGTGGCGTCCTCGCCCTCCCGCAGGCAGGCAAAGGCTCCGTCGCCGCCGTCCTCCCGGTAGCGGCCCTGGCCGCCCCGGGGATACCGCACCGCCACGGGGCCGTCGATCTCCTCCACCGCCCGGTGCAGCATCCGCCGCAGCTCAGCAAAGCTGGCGGGACACAGCACCGTCATCCCCGGCACCTGGGACAGGTACATGGGGTCGAAGCAGCCGTGGTGGGTCTCGCCGTCGGCTCCTACCAGTCCTGCCCGGTCCACCCCCAGCACCACGTGCAGGTGGTTCAGGGCCACATCGTGCAGCAGCATGTCATAACCCCGCTGCAAAAAGCTGGAATACACTGCAAACACCGGCACCATGCCCTGCTGGGCCATACCGGCGCACATGGCCACCCCGTGGCCCTCGGCAATGCCCACGTCGAAAAAGCGCTTGGGCAGGGCGTGGGCAAACTCCGTCAGCCCCGTGCCGTCCACCATGGCGGCGGTAACGGCGCAGATCCGGTCGTCCTTTTGGGCCAGGTCCAGCAGCTCATGGCCAAACACGGTGGAAAAGCTCTCCCCCGACGGCTTCAGGGGCTTTCCGGTCTCCACATCGAAGGGGCCCACGCCGTGGTATTTCCCCGGCTCCTGCTGGGCGTAGGGGTATCCCTTTCCCTTGACGGTGTGCACGTGCAGCAGCACCGGCCGGCGCATATCCCGGGCCAGCAGCAGCATCTGGGTCAGGGTCTCCACATCATGGCCGTCCACGGGACCCATATAGGTAAAGCCCATGTTTTCAAACACCGTGCTGCCGGGCAGCAGGGATTTTTTCAGGGCCGTTTTCACATCGTGACTCATGGCGTACACCCGCTTGCCGGTCTGGCTGCCGGTGAGCATCTGGCGATAGCGCCGCTTGAACTCGTAATACTCCGGCGTGCTGCGCAGCCGGGAGAGGTGCCGGGACAGGCCGCCCACGTTGGGGTCGATGGACATGCCGTTGTCGTTGAGGATCACGATCAGCGGCTCGCCGCTGGCTCCGGCGTCGTTGAGCCCCTCGAAGCTCAGACCGCCGCCCATGGCACCGTCGCCGATCAGGGCCAGCACATGATAGTCCTTCCCCTGCAGAGTCCTGGCCCGGGCCATGCCCAGGGCCACCGACACGGAGTTGGAGGCATGACCGGCGATAAATGCGTCGTGTACGCTCTCCCAGGGCTTGGGGAAGCCGGACAGGCCCCCGAACTGCCGCAGGGTATCGAACAACTCCCGCCGCCCGGTCAGGGCCTTGTGGACATAGCACTGGTGGCCCACGTCGAACACCAGCCGGTCCACGGAGGTGTCGAACACCCGGTGGATGGCCACGGTAAGCTCCACCACCCCCAGATTGGAGGCCAGGTGGCCGCCGGTCCGGGATACCTCCCGCACCAGGAAATCCCGCAGCTCCGCACAGAGCTGCCGGGCCTGATTTTCATTGAGCCCCTTCACATCGGCGGGGCTGTCCATATGGTCTAAAATCAACGATATCGCTCCATTTCAGCGTGAGAGATGCAGGGCGTGCATGACCCGGGCCACCCGGTATACCACGCTGGTGCACTGGTTGATGGCCACGGTTTTGCCCAGGGCCTTGCCGCCGATGGTAATGCCGGAGATCAGCGCCGTGGCCCCGATGGAGATCAGCACCGAGGTGGTGCTCAGGTCCCTTTGCAGGTGGGTGACGATCACCGCCGCGGTGGAACCGCTGACGATGCCGCAGATGTCGCCCACCACGTCGTTGCACACGGAGGACACCTGGTTGGCATTCTGCAGCAGGCGGATGGCCGCCTTGGCGCCCTTTTCCTTGTGGGCGGCCATGGAGTGGAAGGGCTTGGGGTCCGCCGCCGTAACGGCCACGCCGATCATGTCGAACACGATGCCCAGGCCGATGAACACGGCCAGCACCAGCGCCGCCACAACGTATCCCGTGCCCTCCAGGGCGGTGGTGGAGAAAAAGCTCAGCAGCGCCGACAGCACCACCGCCAGCACGAACACCCGCAGGGCCCAGCCCCGGCCGCTTTTCTTTTTCCCGCCGTTTTTGTCCTTGCTCCTGTCGCGTTCGCTCAAGAGTAGATCCCTCGCTTTGTTGTTATAGTACACTGAACAGGGCAACGCCGAAGGTTAATCTTACGGCTTAGGTACGGGTTGGATTTCCCCGCAGCGCGCCTTCCGTCGCCGGTCAGGCGGTTTCCCGTTAGGCGCTGCGCCATGGTGTTGCCGGCCATGGGACCCGATTGCCACTTAGTCCGCACTGCAATCCCTCCGGCGTCCCGTGAGGACAGCCTAGGTGATTTCCACAGCGGTCAGACCGTCTCTTAGCCTCTTTTGCAGCCAGGGTTTCAAGGGAATCAACACAGCCTCCCTGGCCGGGGAGACCGGTGCTTCCACTTCCCTATCCACCCTGCCCACGCAAGGCAGGCTACTCTGCACACAGCGTTACGGCGGTAAAGCCGGGTAGCACCGCATTGCAGGTTCATCATCTGCCTCGTACACAGGTCGCTTGACCACAGGGGGAGTACGCCTGTGCACAACAGCAGGTCTCCACGGTAGCAGGGTCGGGTCCTCCATGCCATTGGAGGGCGCCCTACCATCGCAGACGCGGGGGCTCCCGCGTCTCCCCCCAGCACCCACCCCAAACTGGGCGTAAGCAGCAGGCACCAGGGACTTCACAGTTGTGCCCTTTAAAGGATTTTTAGGCCCTTCTTACAAGACGGCAGATCCGACTAGGATACTGCGCCGCTGTTCAGTAATTAAGTATATTAGCACACTTTTTCCAAATATTCAAGCATTTTATGCAATATATTCCGTATAAAATGCGGCAGGGACCGCCGCAAAACGGTCCCTGCCGGGAAAAATCACAGAATGATGCAGATCAGGCCGCCGCTGCCGTCGTTGATGATCCGCTCCAGAGCCTCCCGCAGCTTCTTCTGGGAGTCCAGCGGCATCCGCCGGAGCTTTGCCTGCAGGTCGTCTCCCACGATCTCGTGGAAGCTGCGGCCAAAGATGTTGGACTGCCAGAGCTTGCCGGTGTCTCCCTCGAACTCCTGGAGCAGATAGTTCACCATGTCCTCGGACTGCTTTTCATTGCCCACAATGGGCGAGACCGTGGTGGCGATGTCCGCCCGGATCATGTGAACGGAGGGGGCACTGGCCTTCATGCGCACGCTGTATCGCCCGCCCTGGCGGACGATCTCCGGGTCCTCCAGGTTCAGCTCCTCCACGCTGGGCATCACAATGCCGTAGCCCGTGTCCAGCGCCGCCTGCATGGCGGGAGCCAGGCGGTCATACTCCTTCCGGATGGCGGCCAGGCTGGTCAGAAGCTGCATCAGGTCGCCGTCGTCCGTCACGGACAGGCCCGACTGGCGGCTCAGGGTGTCGTAAAACAGGCTCCGGGGCAGGTCCAGGTCCGCCTCGGCAATGCCGATCCCCAGGTTCAGGCTGCGGATGGAGGCGGCGGAGATATCCCCCTCCCCCTGCAGGGCGGACAGGCAGTCCCGCAGCTGCCGCACATGGGCCAGGTCCGCCGCCTCCCGGCGCACCGCCTGGTATACGCCGGTTTTGATGGGGTGGTCCGGCGGCAGAGCCTCCACCCAGGCCGGCAGGAACAGGTCCAGCTCCCGCAGGGGAAATTCATACAGCAGCCCCTGCAGCAGCTCCGTGATCTCCTGCTCCCCCAGCTCCAGACAGTTCACCGGCAGGCAGCGGACGTCATACCGCCGCTCGATGTCCGCTGCCATGGACTGGGCCCGGGAGCCCTGGGGCTGGGCGGAGTTCAGCAGCACCACAAAGGGCTTGCCAAGCTCCTGCAGCTCCCGGATCACCCGCTCCTCGGCCTCCAGATAGTCCTCCCGGGGGATCTCCGTGACGCTGCCGTCGGTGGTGACCACAATGCCCACGGTGGAGTGGTCGCAGATGACCTTCCGGGTGCCCAGCTCCGCCGCCTCGGTCATGGGGATCTCGTGGTCGTACCAGGGGGTCATCACCATCCGGGGAGACAGGTCCTCATACTGGCCCACGGCGCCGGGCACCATATACCCCACGCAGTCGATGAGCCGCACGGAGAACGTGACCCCCTCCTCCATGCGGACCTCCACCGCCTCCTCCGGCACGAACTTGGGTTCGGCGGTCATGATGGTGCGGCCGGAGCCGCTCTGGGGCAGCTCATCCCGGGCCCGGTCCCGGCGGTAGCCGTCCTGGATATTGGGCAGCACCTGGGTCTCCATAAAGCGCTTGATAAAGGTGGATTTTCCGGTGCGCACCGGCCCCACCACGCCGATGTAAATGCTGCTGCCGGTGCGGGCCGCCATATCCTGATAAATGGATGCGGACTGATTCATGGTCCATTCCTCCTGCTCCATAACATCTTGTCTGGTGCTACTCTATGCGTCCCCGGGCCGGGATAGACGGAAAATTTTTACAGAAAAAGCCGACAACATGTTGATTAATAGGCAATACCTGTGTTAAAATACAGGTCAAACAGGTTCGTTAAAAATCCAACAAAAAGGGGGATGCCCATATGGAACAGTCCAGCACAGACCGCCGGGTGCGAAAAACCAAAAAGCAGCTGCGCCTGGCGCTGATGGAGCTGCTGGTGGAAAAAAGCGCCAAGTCCATCTCCGTGCGGGAGCTGGCCGAGCGGGCGGATATCAACCGCGGTACCTTCTATATCCACTATCGGGACGTAGGGGACCTTCTGCAGCGGCTGGAGGATGAGATGGCGGACCGGCTGACGGCTCTGTGTAAGGAACACAAGCCCGAGGACTCCACCGGGGAGCAGTTCCCCTTCCTGAGGGACCTGTACCGCTTTATCCTGGACAACGCCGACCTGTGCCGGGTGCTGCTGGGTCCCAATGGGGACATCGCCTACACCGACCGCATCTGCTGTATTCTGCGGGATTATTTTCTGTATGACTTCCTGTCCCAGTTCTATCCCGGGGACCGGCAGCGGCTGAACCACTTCTGTTCATTTATCGTGTCGGGCAACCTGAATCTGGCGCTGTCCTGGCTGCGGGACGGGGGGCAGGAGTCGCCGGACGAGATGGCCCGGTTGGCGGGCAATATCATCATGGGCGGCGTGAGCGCCCTGGGTGCGCCAAGTCTGTAACAGGTCCGGAATTCCCGGCAGCTGCTTATAAACAATACCCCTCATGCAGGCGCATAAACCTGCATGAGGGGTGTTTTTTTTCTGTTTTCCGGTTCGATGCAATTGCTTCCGGAAGCTCTGTTTTTGCCTACAGCTCGTTTCCCTCGTCCGGCTGCTGGACCAGCAGGGCCTCTCCGGCCGGGGCGTCGGTGAAGTCCAGCTGCACCACCGCCTGGGCGGTGTTCACGGAGCAGCTGACGCATTTGCCGCGCTCTGCGGCTGCGGCGGCGCAGCGGTTCAGAAGGTCCGTCAGGATTTCCCGGTTCAGCCCGCCGCCCCGCCAGTGGAACACAAAATGGGGCTGCTTTTTCCGCAGGGCCTGGCGGGCGCGGTTTTCCACGTCCTCCGGCTTGGTGAAGGACAGGGGGCGGTAGTAGTACCCCTTGTCTGCCGTGCAGGGCGGCAGCGGAAGCACCAGCGTCTCGTGATCCCGGAAGATGTGCCGGTCGTCCAGGTTGAAATAGTCGTACCGGGGCGTTCCCCGCTGGAGGGAGTTGTCAAAGGTGGCGTCCAGGTGGTAACGCTGGCCGTCCACCGTTATCACGTTCCAGGTGTGGCGGTATTTCACGCCCCGCTCCGGGGCCGCCTCGCTGAGAGCCACGATGCAGGGCAGCTGCACCGCGTCGCACAGGGCCTTCACCGTTTTGGCAATGCCCTCGCATACCCCCACCCCCTGAGTCAGGGGGCCGATAATCTCGTGGGAATAGGGCTTTTTCAGCTTGTCATACCGGACGTTCTCCAGAATGAAGGCGTGGATGGACAGCTCCTTGTCCCGGTCGCTTTTTCCCTGCAGGGGCCGGGCCAGACGGTCCAGCCGGGCGGCCACCGCCTGGCGGTGCTGGCGGATCTTCCCCTTGTCGAACAGGTACTCCGGCAGCAGCTCCACATGGTCCGCCCCGGGCATCCACCGGTACTGAAACCCGGTGACATAGAACAGCAGCGGCGTGTCCAGCTTCAGCCGCAGATAGATGTCCGACAGCTCCGGGCCGTCCAGCCGGGGCACCCGGATCCCCGGGGCCAGGGCCTCCATACCCGCCAGCATGGCGTCGTATACCCCGCGCTTTTCCCGGTCCAGCTGGCGGTAATAATAGCCCGCCATCAGCGGAAGGCGTGGGGCAGCAGCTCCCGCACCTGCCCGGCCAGCCGGTCAAACTGGTCGCAGGACAGGGCCTGTGCCCCGTCGGACAGGGCGCAGGCCGGGCGGTCGTGCACCTCCACCATCAGGCCGTCGGCTCCGGCGGCCACGGCGGCCAGCGCCAGGGGAGCCACCAGCTCCGTCCGCCCGGCGGCGTGGCTGGGGTCCACGATCACCGGCAGGTGGGTCAGCTTTTTCAGCACCGGAATGGCGGCAATGTCCAGAGTGGCGCGGCTGTCGGTCTCGAAGGTCCGGATGCCCCGCTCGCACAGGATCACCCGCTCGTTGCCCCCGGCCAGGATATACTCCGCCGCCTGCAGCAGCTCCGTCACCGTGGAGGACATCCCCCGCTTCAGCAGCACGGGCTTCCTGACCTGGCCCAGGGCCTGGAGCAGGGCGAAATTCTGCATATTCCGGGCCCCGACCTGCAGGATATCCACCTGGTCCAGGTCCTCCAGCTGGCGGGGGTCGGTGATCTCCGTTATGGTCGGCAGTCCGGCCTCATGGCCGGCCTCCGTCAGCATGGAAATGCCCGCCTGGCCCAGTCCCTGGAAGGAATAAGGCGAGGTCCGGGGCTTGAATACCCCGCCCCGCAGCAGCTGCGCTCCGGCAGCCTTGACCCGCCGGGCTACCCCGGCCATCTGCACCTGGGATTCCACGGCGCAGGGTCCGGCGATCAGGCAGAACTCCGCCCCGATCCGGGCGTCGCCCACCTCCACCACGGTGTTCTCCGGGTGGGCGGCACGGCCGACCAGGCGATAGGGCGGCGTAATGCGCCGCACGTCCAGCACATAGGGCAGGGCCGCCAGGCCCTCCGGGTCCAGCCGCCAGGTGTCTCCCACCAGGGTCAGCACGTCGGCGTCCCGGCCCGGGGTCCGGCCGATCCGCACCCCCTGATTCATCAGGCGCACCGCCAGCTGCCGCAGGGCGGGCTCCTGGGTGTCTTTTTGGATAATAACGATCATATGATCCTCCATGCGGCTGTGCCGCTGTATATTCCCGGATATTGTACCGCAATGCGCGGGTTTTTGCAACCGGGGAATTTCCCGGGGAATATGCAGAATGCAGTATCCGAAATACAGATAATATATATAGCTTGACGATTGACAATGTGTATGCTATGATAGATGCAGGTCATCAGAATAGACAAAATGCAATGCTTTTAGGCGGAAATATTTTCCGTTCTGACGGCCTGCATGGCTCATCCCATCCAACCGGACATAAAACGGAGGTATCAGATGAAAAAACCGCCGAAAATGCTCTGCGCCCTGATTCTTTGCGCCTTGGTGGTGACTGCCGCAGTTTCCTGCGGCCAGAAGCCCGCCCAGCAGGAACAGGACCCGCCCCAGCAGGAGGAACCCCAGCCTGCTCCGGCGCTGAAGATCGCCGTGGACAGCGATCCGGCCCGTTCCGCCGTCATCCACTGGTTTTATTCGGAGGAGGGGCAGGCCCTGTTCGGGGACACGGATCCGGACGACGTGATCTTCTCGGTGGACCCCCGGGATATCGCCCAGGAGCTGAAGCTGGGGAACTATGACGCCGCCGTGTGCGCCCCCGATCAGAAGGCCCTGCAGCTGCTGGGCGGCTACGAGTCCATGCCCCTGCTCAAGGACGCCGTGATTTTTGTCCACGGCAACATCGGGCAGGAGGATGCGGACTATAACCTGTCCTCGGAGACCCTCCGCAACATATACGCCGGCACCGCCCCCCTTTTCTGGGATGAGGCACAGACTCAGCCGCTGGTTCCCGCCTATGGCTATGCCAACGATGCCCAGGACCCCCTCTGGCAGCTGATGTCGATGCAGTTCGGCTTCACCGCCGATGCGCCGGATATCCTCCCAACGGGGACATCGGGCAACCCTGTGATGGCCACTGTCCAGACCGGACGGGTGGGATCGCCGCTGTTTCCCCTGCACTATAACTGGCTGTTCGGTGAGGCGGGAATCAACGGGTCGGTGATCTCTGTGGACGGCGTGCGGCCCACAGACGCGACGCTGGCGGACGGGTCCTATCCCTTCACCCTGTCCTATTACGGCCTGTATTGGCCCAGCCATCCCCAGGCCCGGCAGATCGCCGCGATCTTACAGGGCGTGCAGGCTATGCAGACTGCGGACTGACCGCGTCCCGGCGTCCTCTCTTTTTTCGGAAAACAGTTGCCGTAACGGTGAAAATATACTATACTGTTTATTTGACAGTGCCGCTGGCACAATTTACCGGAAACAGGACGATGGATATGAAAACAAGCGACTTTAACTATGAATTACCGCCGGAGCTGATTGCCCAGACGCCCATCCCCCAGCGGGACGCCTCCCGGCTGCTGGTGCTGGACAAGAATACCGGCGCATGGCAGCACCGGCATTTTTACGATCTGCCGGAGTATCTCCGACCCGGGGACTGCCTGATCCTCAATAACTCCCGGGTGCTTCCGGCCCGGCTGCTGGGCCACCGGCTGCCCGGCGGCGGGGCCTGCGAGGTGCTGCTGCTGATCGACCGGGGAAACAAGACCTGGGAGTGCCTGGTGCGGCCCGGCAAGCGCATGCGCACCGGGGCGAAGCTGTCCTTCGGCGACGGGGAGCTGACGGCGGAGGTGGTGGAGGAGCTGCCCGGCGGCAACCGCCTGGTGCGCTTCGATTATGAGGGGATTTTCCTGGAGGTGCTGGAGCGTCTGGGGAAAATGCCCCTGCCCCCCTATATCAAGGAGGAGCTTCAGGACCAGGAGCGCTATCAGACGGTGTACTCCAAGGTCAACGGCTCCGCCGCCGCCCCCACGGCGGGCCTGCACTTCACCCAGGAGCTGCTGGATCAGGTATCCGCAATGGGTGTAAAGCTTGGATACGTTACACTTCATGTGGGCCTGGGGACCTTCCGCCCGGTGAAGGAGGACGAGATCGAGGGCCACGAAATGCACAGCGAATACTGCGTGATCCCCCAGGAGACGGCGGAGCTGATCAATGAGACCAAGAAAAACGGCGGCCGGGTCATCTGCGTGGGCACCACCTCCTGCCGCACCATCGAAAGCTGGGCCGCAGAGGACGGCACCATGACGGCCAGCGCCGGATGGACGGATATCTTCATCTATCCCGGGTATCGGTTCAAGGTGCTGGACGGGCTGATTACCAACTTCCATCTGCCGGAGTCCACTCTGATTATGCTGGTGTCCGCCCTGGCGGGCCGGGAGCACGTCCTGGCGGCATATCAGGAGGCGGTGAAGGAGCGCTATCATTTCTTCAGCTTCGGCGATGCAATGCTTATCCTGTAAAGGATGCAGCAATACAATAAGGACCGACAAGCGAAGCGGGAGCCCGGCGTCTGCCGGACTCCCGCTTTTGCAAAAGTTTATATAACTTGCCGCCAGTCCGCCTTTTATGCCAATGCGGCGGAGCAGCGATTTGCGAACTGCCGGTCTGTAGCCCGGCAGGATATTTTCCCCACTAAAACAAAAGAAAGTGCTCAATTCACAAAGAATCAAGCACTTTTCTCTTGGCACGCCGTGAGGGATTCGAACCCCCGGCCTTCTGGTCCGTAGGTTGTCTCACGCACAAATCGGAGCCGAAATGGCTTCGATTTGTGCTTTTTACCGCCGTTCGCTCGGCGGATCTTCCATTGTTTCCGCCCAGACTTGCCTGCTCCGGTTCCGTTCTGGGTCAAAAGTGGGTCAAAGACAGATGTACGGCAGGAGAATTCGAACGGTCAGTTCGCATTCATACCGAGAGGCTCATAGGTCAGCAGCTTTTTCTTCCAAAGGGTCTCCGTCTGGATCACTTCGTCAGGCGTCACCGCCTTTGGCAGGAGCTGCAAAATTGAAAACTGGAAGTGCGTATACCTATCCGGGTAGTCGCAGAGCAGCTCCTTCATCAGCTTGTTGTCGCCGTGCAGTGACTTCACATAGTGCGTCCAGCGCCCCAATAAGCCGCCCTTGCCGTAAGCGGAGCCAACATACTTCCGTCCGTTTTCCCGGTCAACAATGAGGTAGACCGCGTTGACGGTGGAAAGCGCCGTGTGCCACGATTCGTATGCCGTGGGATCCTGCACGATCTCCCGAAGCTCTTCATAGGTAAGGATCGCGTTTTCGTAGCCGGAAAAGATCTTCTTGTCCCGAATGGCCACAATAGGCTTTTCGTTTGTGCCTTTCTGCGCCCAAGCAAGCGCGCTTTTACCCCATTCGATTAAGAGTCTGCCTTCGTATTCCTTCAGCAGATCAATGCGCTCCAGATTGTAAAACATCCGCTGCCCTTGGAACCAATCCTCCAGCGGGAAACCCTTTGGCTTCGTGTCCTGCGTGTCAATAACGCCGCCGTTTACCTTGTAGCAGGCGAAGAACTTTGCCGTCGTACTCTTGTCGCTGATAAATACGCACCAATAATCATACCCGTTGCTGAAGGTTTCACTCTGTACGCGGGTGTACTCCTCCACCATGTTCTTGTCATAGCATTTCTTGAATGCCTTGTCACCCAGCGAATGCCGGATCAGTTTTACCCGCTTCGGGTCAAGCCCCACATTTTTTAACACATCGGAAAAGTTCAAAATCGCCATGGAAGCCCCTCCTTATTTTGTTCTCTGTTTCAAATTCTACCACATATTTTTTCGTTGTAAAGCACGCTTTCCCACCGGCGCAAAATCTCCGCCAGCTCCGGTGTCAGGCGTTTGCGGCACTCCTGCCGCAGTTCCTCCGGCACGCCGTAGAACGCTTCGGCGATGCTGCCGGTGATGGCGGCGAGGGTGTCGCTGTCGCCGCCGAGGGACACCGCTGTGCACAGCGCGTCCTCAAAACCTGTGCTTTCCAAAAACGCGGTGATCGCCTGCGGTACGGTTTCCTGACAACTCTCCACATGGTGATAGGCGGGGCGAATCTCATCGCAGCTGCGACTAAGGTCGTAGCCGAATTCGCGCTCCACATACGCTTTGATTTCCTCTTTTCCGTGACCTGTGCGGGCGAGAAAGATGGCCGCGGCGGTGGCCTGTGCGCCCTTGATGCCCTCCGGGTGGTCGTGGGTCACCTCGGCGGTGAGCCGCGCCAGATGCAGCGATTCCGCCATGTCCTTCGCCAGCCATGCGGCAGACGACACCCGCATGGCGCTGCCATTGCCGTAGCTGTGGTAGGGCTGCGGGTCGTCCTCATAGAGCCAGCCGCCGAAATGTGTGCCATAGCCCCGGTCGGGGTAGGCGCGGCCCAGTTGCTGCATCTCCCGCACCAGTGCCGCTTTGATGGCGGTATCGTCTTGCCCACGGCTGCTGAGCAGCGCTTTCGCCACCGCCAGCGTCATCACCGTGTCGTCGGTGAAGTCGGAGCGGCGGCTGAACAGGGGGAAATCCTTCGCCTTATAGTTGTTGCAGTCGAACTCGTAGGGGCTGCCCACGATGTCGCCCAAAATCGCTCCGTACATACGCTTACCTCCCCCTTTTCTGTACGTCCTCGTCGATGCGGCGCTTCCAGTCGGCGCTAAGCGGCCGGGCGGCGCGGACACTGCACACCGCCTCGCTGATGACCTCGTAGTTCAGCGCCGTGCCAGCCTCGTCGCACTTGTAGTTCACCGAGCGGTCCGCACCGATACCGAAACGTGCCGCCTCCTTGGCTGCGTCGATGTTTGCGCCAAGGAACAAAAACTCCCAGCCGTACTTCTCCTTCTGCCGTTCAATCATGCGGCGCACACGCTCGTAATCGTAGCGGCGGCTGGCGTTTTCGTAGCCGTCGGTGGTGATGATGAACATCGTCTTCTCCGGCACATCCTCCCGGCGAGCGTACTTGTGGATATTGCCGATGTGGTGGATGGCGCCGCCCACGGCATCCAGCAGCGCCGTGCAGCCGCGGGTGAAGTACTCCCGCTCCGTCAGGGGCGGCACCTCGCTCAGCGGCAGGCGGTCATGGATGACCGTGCTGTCGTTGGCGAAAAGCACCGTGGAGACCAGAGCTTCGCCCGCCTCCTTCTTCTGCTTGGCGAGCATGGAGTTGAATCCGCCGATGGTGTCCGATTCCAGCCCCGACATGGAGCCGCTGCGATCCAGGATGAAAACCAATTCTGTCATAAAAAGCCCTCCTTCGTTTGATTGCGCTCTCATTGTAGCGTGGCCGAAGGAGGGTTTGGTCGCCTGTGGGGCGACATTTATGACATTTATGTTACATTTTTGCAGCTTTACAGTTTCCCCAGCCGCTCCAACCGGGACTCGATCGCGCCGGAGGTGCGGCCAAAGTGCGTACAGAGGTCTTTCTTTTTCATACCGCCGTCGAACAAGCGGCTTAGCTCGTCGTCCAGTTCCTCCGTCCAAGGTTTTCCGTTGTTTTCGGGCAGCGGTTTTTTCCGTCTGTGGGACAGTTGCTCCACGGCGCAGTGCAGCGCCCGCACGATCTCTCCTTTGTTGCACACGTGGTCATCCGGCAGCACCTCCCCCGTCAAGGGGTCAACACCGTCCGCCAAAACCGTCAGCAGTTCTTTTGCCCGTTGCACATCCATGATGCTTCACCTCTTCTTTATTTTTTTAGACGGCTCTCCCACTCGGCTTCTTTGAAGCCGACCAGCACGAAGTCATTGCCCACCAGCAGCGGGCGCCTGACCAGCATCCCGTCTGTTGCAAGGAGCTTTAATATCTCGTCCTCACTCATGGTGGGGAGCTTCTCCTTCAGCGCCATGGACTTATAGAGGAGGCCACTGGTGTTGAAGAATTTCTTGAGCGGCAGCCCGCTGCGCCGATGCCACGCAGACAGCTCCTCATAAGTGGGATTTTCCATTTTGATGTCTCGGAATGTATAAGAAATGCCGTTCTCGTCCAGCCACTTCTGCGCCTTCTGGCAGGTGGTGCATTTGGGGTAGCAGATAAAAGTCATGGTGTTACGCTCCTGATAGTCTTTATGTAGTTGGTCACCTCGCACTTACAATTCAGCCAGAACATACTCTTTCAGCACATCTCGCATTTTCACAACGAGGTCAATGGATTTATTCATAAGCTCCGGATAGTTTTCCTGATTTTTGAAATCCAACCCCTTGATATATGTGCAAATCAGAGAGGATTTTTTGTTGTCCAGTCTCTCCCATGACAGCGCCATTCCCATCGCCGCTTCTATTTCTGTCTTGTGCTGCTTCATATAGTCAAAGCGTTCCTTGTTGTCAGCAATCCACAGCCCAACTCTTATCTTATGCTCTTTGTTGACCAAGTCGATTGAAATTTGACATTCCGATGAACCAACTGCAACAGAATACCAATGATCCGTGGTCGCTTTACGCTTGTTAAAAGGCTTGCCGCGCTGCTCAAGAATATCGTTGAACTGTGTCCAAAACTCCAATCTGCAGCCCTGAGACTCGTTCATTTCCTTATCCCGTGAAATGCGTTTCATAGTTTTTGCAAAATCGTTGGGTTGCTCAATAATCTTAAATTGCGGCGCAGGCTCTGAATCGCCTATCTTGTAGGCATGGATCTCTATCAAGAAAAAAGAGATGCTATCATCTGTGTGTTTGTTGAGCCACTCGATGGCGCTTGCGTGCTCATCACGCGCGGCAGCAACTACCCACACAACAACAGAAGCGTCAAGACCGGATGCATAGGTCAATATTTTTCCTAAGTGGTCATGATTGGTCTGTTCAAGCTGATTTTCAATGAGCACGACTTTCCCTGTAATCTCATCTCTGCATAGAATATCGCAACGATACCTGTCAACAGGCCTTTCCGTTTCAATATCCGTTAGCGACAAGTTAAGTACATTTCCAAGCTCTTGAATGTTCTCTTCCGCAGCAAGCCACTTTGAAAAATCATATTGTTCATGCGGCCAGACTTTTCTTATATCGACCTCGTGCAGTTTTCCAAGTTTCATTTTTCCTTTCCTCCCTTCACGTCTATGCCCCCAGCAAACTCTGGTCAAACGCGAACAGCGCCTCGTTGATTTTGAAAATGTCATAGTCCCGCTGCATGATGAAATACTCGATGATGACGTCGAACTTGCTGCTGGGGCTGAGGGCATAGCCCGCGCGGGCGATGAGGTCGCGGGTCTCCGGCAGGCTCAGCTCCAGCGCGATGGCGAAGGCCACCGCCGTGGGCTTGGAGGGCTTATAGTCCGGGTTGTTGCGGATCTTCGAGAACAGCTTGCGATCCACATTGGCCTTTTTGTAGACCTCGGCATCCTTTTTGCCGCTGCGGTCGATAAGCTTCAACAGCGTCTCCGAAAATCCGGCATCCAGATGCGCAAGCGCCTCGTCCAGCCCGCCCGCCGCCATGGGCGCGTCCTCGCAGGCAGTCAGCTTCCGGCTTTCGACGACGCTCATCCGGCGCATCCGCTCCCGGCGGGAATCGGTGTGAGCATCCACATAGTGGTCGTCGATGTAGGCAGCGATATCCGCGAACAGCTTGTTGCCGATCTGGTACGCCGCGCGGTCGAAAATGACGATGTACACCGTCATGTCGTTTTCTGCGAGGAATTCGCTGATGGTGTCCACCGCCACCCGGAGCGCCTGATCCTTGGGATAGCCAAAAACGCCGGAGGAGATCAGCGGAAATGCCACCGTCTCACAGCCGCGTTCTTTCGCCAGCGCAAGGCTCGCTCGGTAGCAGGAGGCGAGCTGTCCCCGCTCGCCGTGGCTGCCGCCGTTCCACACGGGGCCCACGGTGTGGATGATGTAGCGGCACGGCAGGCGGTACGCGCCGGTGATCTTGGCCTCGCCGGTCCGGCAGCCGCCCAGCGCCCGGCACTCTTGGAGCAGCTCCGGCCCTGCCACACGGTGGATGCAGCCATCCACGCCGCCACCGCCCAGCAGAGATTCCTTCGCCGCGTTGACGATGGCGTCTACGCTCATTTTCGTGATGTCATTGCGAACAATGATAAGGGGCATATCGTGTATCGCCTCCATTCTAGCGACCTTTTAAAATATTGTAGCAGAATACACTTGGTTTTGCAATGGACGTTGGGATGTCTAATAGTCTTGATTGAAAATTCCCATTGCTGGTCAGACTAGTAGCGGTGCAAAAATGACCACGCTGTAATCAAAGAAAAGGTTCCGCAGCCCTGCGGGGCCGCGACGCCGGAGGAAGCGGACGCACGCTGTAAACGCGCACATCCGTTTCCTCCGGCTTGTTGTATCATCCCACGGTCAACCTCACACAGAGCAGAGACGCCCCGTGTTTGCACCTGTGAGCCGATGTGTAGACTCCTTCGGGGAAGGGTAGCATCCTTGTCGCAGAGAGGGATTTCGAGCCGGTTTTGGGCGAATTCGAGCAAGATTCCAGTGCGCCGAAAAAGGAGCAGGATAAAGGGCTGGCGTCGAAACCGACGCTCCGCCCAGTCACTTCTGCCCGCAGTGCGGGCAGTTGACGGGGGTTTCGGCGCAGTCGGTTGTGGCGTCTTTTGTGAGAAATTTCAGAGCGGCTGGCGTCTTAGTTCCCGCAAACGCAGGTGTCCCAAGGAATTTAGTGGTGCCTTGTGGCCGTTTTAGGAGAAATCCAAGGTAATCACCTCCGCGTGATCAATGGTGCAGGGCAAGCATGTTTTGAGTCACCGCAGTCGATGAAAAGAGACTTTCAAGCGTTCAAAAATCGCACCGCTGTAACCAAAGAGGACGCCCCCGGCAGCGCAAAATTTGCGCCGACATAGGCAAAGAGCTACCGCATTGTTTTTCCTGCACTTTTCAGCCGTTTTTAGTGGTTTTCTCTCGATTTTAATTCCTTTTCTAACATCTTGTGACCCGCATCCCCCATGTGTTCCACACCTGTCTGTGGCATTTTA
>ERZ809074.2402-NODE-2402-length-20760-cov-5.369911_pt1 | contig 20760 bp, 14 predicted proteins | sample MGYA00520795_ERZ809074 | MGnify/ENA primary metagenome ERZ809074 (study PRJEB31570, sample SAMEA3212989) | Homo sapiens | biome: human-gut; feature: human gut; material: fecal | place: Sweden | collected 2011 ...
TGAACTTTCTGTTTTGAAGAATATAGGAAAGATTCTTCCTCTCAACGATTTCCTGATAGTGCTACCATTCAGATCGTAAAAGAAGAATCCAAGATTTATTGTCTATAAACAATAAAAATGACACTTTTATCGCTTTTATTGTTTGTGGACAATAAAATTTAACTATATTTGCATCGAATAAAAGATCTATACTATGGAAGTATTAACTAGACAACATTACGCAGATATCGTTGATTCCTGGATAGGGAAAGGAAACATCATCGCACTAGTGGGATCTCGCCGTGTAGGCAAAAGCTATATCCTTAAAGACTTCATCCAGCGCCACAAAGATGAACTGGATATAAACATCATCTTCATTGACAAGGAGAAAAAAGACTTCAAGAATATCAAAACCAAGGATGATCTGGATGCATGGATTGAGGCTCGCTTCATTAAGGGCAAACACAACTGCATTCTCATTGACGAAGCCCAAGAAATCGAGCATTTCGAAGAAAGTATCTGTAACTGGTATACGGAAGATAATACCGATGTCATCATCACCGGCAGTAATTCCAAGATGCTCTCCGGAGAGTTGGCCACTCTTCTTTCCGGCCGCCATGTGGAAATACGAGTTCACCCCCTATGCTATTCTGAATTCTTGCAGTTCCATAACCTCCATGACAATGATGAAAGCTTGATGACTTATCTAAATTATGGTGGCCTTCCCGGTCTGCGTAAAGTGGGCTTGAGCAGCGACGAGCAGGTATGGGTCTATTTGGCTAGTGTCTACAACACCATTATGCTGAAGGACATCATTGAACGTCATGATATCCGCAATATCCCGTTTCTGAATAACCTCATTACCTTCTATGCCGACACCACCGGTAAACTGACTTCGGCTAACAGCATCTCCAAGTATATGAAATCTCAGGCAGAAAACGTTTCCTCCAACCTGATTCTCCTGTATAGAGGATTCTACACAGAAGCATATCTGATTAACGTCGTATCCCGCTATGATATCCATGGTAAGAAACTCTTTGAGTCCAATGAAAAAGTCTATTGGGATGATCTCGGTCTAAGAAATCTTAAGGCCGAAGGCAGTATGGATTCCTATATTGAGAAAAACATCGAGAACGCCGTCTATAAGCAGCTTTGTTTCCTTGGGTATGAGGTCCAGGTAGGCGTGCTAAATGCCGGAGAGGTCGATTTCGTTTGTACAAAACCCGGAAAGACTGTGTATGTTCAGGTAAGCTACATCATCTCAGACGAAACGACACGCCAGCGTGAATTTGGACCACTGGAGAAAATAAAGGATAATCATCCAAAATACGTCATCAGCGCCACTCCTCTTTTGACACAGAGAGACGAAAATGGCATCACGCATCTTTCGCTGAGGAAATTCCTGAAGGAAGGATTCTAAACCTTATTCGCCAACACTCATGGCGGAACGCTCCTCATCGGCATTAACGACTCCGGCCAAGTAATCGGCGTCAAGAATGCCAAAGAACTTCTTGAGAATCTTCCCAACAAGATAGTAACGACCACAGGAGTCGTGGCAGATGTCGACCTTATGTCTGAAAACGGCATGGAGTACATTAAAGTCACCATACCACAAAGCACTGCCCCAGTCTCATTCAAAGGGAAGTTCTATTACCGCTCCGGCAGCACCCTGCAGGAACTGAACGGAATCGCGGCCCATGACTTCTGCTGTTCGGAAAGAACCCGCAGAAATACTGCATATCCGCGACCTTCCGCATCGGCTACTTCTGGGACGACATTCCCGAAGTGAAGACTCAGGACATGATCGGCGGAGACCTTATCCGCATGGCCGACCGCGTCATCGAAGTACTTGACCACAAATACCTTGTACGCCCTATCCATTACGAGGGAATGAGACGCATCGAACCGCTGGAAATCCCCACGTATGAAAATTCATGCGGATGCGCCGTTGCCACCATCAAAAGAGAGAATTTCATCAAGATGAAAGCCGGTATCAATGACACCAAAGTTGATACCAAAAATAGCACCAATCCAAATCTTGAAGAACTCACTGAAAGACAACATTTTATCTACAATTTCATTTCAGATAAAAACAGTGAAGATGGGACCAAAACAGCCAAGTCTTTGACACCAAAACTCGGGGTTTCTATCAGCACCGTTAAACGAGAATTGAAGGAACTTCAGATAAAGGGCTATTTAGAACACATTGGTCCTTCCAACGGCGGCTATTGGAAAGTGCTGATTAAGAAATAGGATGCCGATGACTAGAAAATATGGCACCTTCGGCCCCCTGTGGTACATGTTTTTATCTTTCATCCACGGCGCATCTCCTTTCCGTTCTCCGTAAAGATAGAACTCAATGTCCACTGGATAAATCTTCGTGTTGTTGGCCAAGAAGTACCCGCCAGAAAGGGCGGGAACGGCTATCTCTGCGAACATTTCCTGAATAGTATTCTCGCTCGCATTGCGAGCATTGAAATCTCGCATGTCTTCAAAAAGCGTCTTCATATGCGATGTTCCTAATGGAATAATTTAGGAAGAAATCTGTTTTTGACAAGATATTGGAAAAATATGTGTAACTTTGAAATAGCTATAGCTAGTACATGTCCTCATTTTTCGACAATATCAATTCAAAGGTCGTTGACGACCTCAAGGTTTCCATTAAGGATGGAAGCAGACTGAGTATTGCTTCTGCGTGCTTTTCCATCTATGCTTTTGAGGAGCTTAAATCACAGTTGCAGAATATTGATGAACTGAGATTTATCTTTACTGCTCCTTCTTTTATCCATGACGCCGAAGCAAAACAGCGCAGGGAATTCTACATCCCTCGTCTTGACAGAGAGCGCACTTTGTATGGATCACAGTTTGAAATCAAGCTGAGGAATCAGCTCACTCAGAAAGCTATCGCCCTGGAATGTGCGGATTGGATTCGTAAAAAAGTAAGGTTCAAATCCAATGTCACTTCTGCGAACATGCAGGGGTTCATCAATATCTCGAATGAGGAGCATGCCACATATACGCCGATCAATGGATTCACGACAACCGACCTGGGATGCGAAAAGGGAAACAATATCTGCAACTTTGTCGTTAAAGTTGAAGCTGAGAATTCAAAGCAATACCTTAGGATGTTCAACGAACTCTGGAACGACGATAAGCAGTTTGCTGATGTAACAGAGCAGGTCGTCGAAAACATATCGAACATCTACAAGGAGAATAGCCCGGAGTTCATCTATTTTGTCGCTCTCTACAACATCTTCAACGAGTTCCTTGAAGATATTTCCGAGGATGTTCTACCGAATGAGGCAACAGGATTCAAGGAAAGCCAGATCTGGAATAAACTATATGACTTCCAGAAAGACGCTTCGCTGGCCATCATCAATAAACTGGAAAAATACAATGGCTGCATCCTTGCAGACAGCGTGGGCCTTGGTAAGACTTTCACTGCACTTTCAGTAATCAAATATTACGAAAATAGGAATAAAAGTGTTCTGGTACTCTGCCCCAAGAAGTTGAACGACAACTGGGTGACATACAGGAGCAATTATATCAACAACCCTATTGCTAAGGACAGGCTCAGATATGATATTCTTTTCCACTCTGACCTGTCAAGAAATGGAGGTTACTCAAACGGTATGGACCTCAGCCATGTAAACTGGGGCAATTATGATCTGGTTGTGATCGACGAGTCGCATAACTTTAGGAATGGCGGCAAAATCACAGCCGGAGACGGTGACGAAGATCCACGCGAGAATCGCTATCTCAAGTTGATGAACAAGGTCATAAGGACGGGTGTGAAAACCAAAGTACTGATGCTTTCTGCAACCCCGGTGAACAACAGGTTCAACGACCTGAAAAACCAGCTTGAACTTGCATATGAGGGCGATGTGGGCCAGATGGACAAACTGCTTAACACAAGCAGCTCTCTCGATGAGATTTTCAGACAGGCGCAAAAGGCATATAACACATGGTCAAAACTTCCGGAACAGCAGAGGACAACTGACGTGCTTCTTGGGATGTTGAGTTTTGACTTCTTTGAAGTGCTTGACTCTGTAACAATAGCACGCAGTCGCAAGCATATCGAGGCATATTACGACACCAATGACGTAGGCAAGTTCCCAACACGCCTTGCGCCTATATCCAGAAGACCACCACTCACCGATCTTCCGAACGCCATCAATTACAATGAGATTTTTGGTCAGCTGCAGAAGCTGAACCTTGCGATTTACACCCCATCTGCGTTTATTCTCCCGAGCAAGCTTAGCAAATACCAGCAGGACCTTGGCGAGGGAAAGAAAGGCAACCTTTCCATGGAAGGCCGAGAGATGGGTATCCGCCGCTTGATGTGTATCCTTATGCTCAAGCGACTTGAGAGTTCGGTCAACTCTTTCCGTCTCACCCTGGAGAGAGTGGAGAAGCTTATCAAATCCACAATAGAGCGTATTGATAATCACGATACCGAAATTGATGTTACCGAAGCACAGGAACACGATTGGGATATCGATGACATGGAGAAGGACTTCATAGGCACCAAGAAGAGCAGGATTCTTCTTGAGGACATGGATTATATCCAGTGGCGTGCATATCTCCAGAAAGATTACGAAGAGCTTGAGTTGACTCGTTTGATGCTGGCCGACATCACACCGGAGCATGATAGCAAGCTTCAGCAACTTATCTGTGACCTAAGGGATAAATTTGCCAACCCTATCAACCCGGGCAACAAGAAGGTAATTATTTTCACCGCCTTCTCCGATACCGCTGTCTATCTGTACAACAATCTTGCGAAGCCAATCCAGGAGAAATACGGCATGGACACAGCTCTCATCACGGGAGACGTCGAGGCCAAAAGTACATTGCGCAGTGCTGGCAAGATGGATTTCAACAAGGTTTTGACTCTGTTCTCGCCTATCTCAAAAGAGAGGGATGTGATTTATCCAAACATCAAGGAAGAAATTGAGGTGCTCATAGCTACTGACTGCATCAGCGAGGGACAGAACTTGCAAGACTGCGACTATCTCATAAACTATGATATCCACTGGAACCCTGTGCGCATTATTCAGCGTTTTGGACGAATTGACCGTATCGGTTCTAAGAACGATGTTATCCAGCTGGTAAACTACTGGCCAGACATGACTCTTGACGAGTACATTGATCTGAAAGGACGCGTGGAAGCTAGAATGAAGGTCTCCGTAATGACATCTACAGGTGACGACAACCTCATTTCTCCTGAAGAGAAAGGTGATCTTGAGTACCGCAAAGCGCAGCTCAAAAAGTTGCAGGAGGAAGTTGTTGACATCGAGGAGATGAACAGCGGAGTCTCCATCATGGACCTCGGTCTCAATGAGTTCAGGCTTGACCTGCTCGAATACATGAAGACTCACAAAGACATTGAACATATGCCATACGGTCTGCATGCTGTTGTAGGAGCAACAGATAACGCAAAACCTGGTGTGATATATGTCCTTAAGAACAAGGACAACGGTATCAATATAGACAAGAAGAACCGTCTGCATCCGTTCTACATGGTCTACATCAACAACGAAGGCGAGGTGATGATCAACCATCTGGCACCAAAAGAACTGCTGGATAAGTTCCGCGCACTGTGCCGAGGAAAGAATCATCCTCAGACTTCACTCTGCAAGGAATTCAACAAGGAGACCAGGAACGGCTTCAAGATGGATCATTATTCCAAACTGCTTGGCGATGCCATAAACAGCATCATCAACGTCAAAGGCCAGTCAGACCTTGACAGTTTCCTTGATGGTACTCAGGCCGAACTCTTCACCAAAGAGATTACCGGCCTTGAAGATTTTGAACTCATAGACTTCCTAGTCGTTAGATAAATTTCAGAAACATGCTAAGATTACCGATATCGACAGAAATTAACAAGCAACTTCCGAAGAAGGCAATCTATGCCAAATTCGCTTTGAAGCCGGCTCAGCGTGATAGCTTTGATGCCGATATCAGCAAGCTCACTATAGTAAACGCCATATCATCAACAACCATCCCTGCCCTTCAGAAGGGTGAAGATGTTGAGTGTATATACGTGATTGATGTGGCACTCAAGAGACCTGACTACGACCCCAAGAACATCCAGATGCTGAGCAAGCTGATTCCGCAGAACATCATATTTGCCATGCACTATGAGAATAAGATTCAGCTGGCGGTATATCACAACAAACTAATCACCGGAGTATGGGCAAATGTCGATGATTACCAGATAGAGCTCAAAGGTCTCAATCTTGATAAGATTTGGGAGAGCCTTATAACCGACCTTGGAGACATTACCATTGAAGAAGGCAATTCTCTGGATGAGCAGATAGCCGTCGATGAGGCTAAGGCAAAACTTGAGAAGCAGATAGCCGATCTTGAGAAAAAGGCCCGCAGCGAAAAACAGCCAAGAAAAAGGCTGGAGTTATTTGAACAATTGAAGAAATTAAAAAACAACGAATATGGATCTTAAAGAGTTCACTAAAGAAACATTAACACAAATCATCGAAGGTGTTAAAGCAGCAAACACTCAAATGGAGGCTTCTGGTGCATTTGTACCATCAAGCAATTTATCCTCTATTGGAGAAAAACACCAGTATTCAAATAAAGATGGATACGATCATCACGTAATTAATGTTGATTTTGATGTTGCAGTAAGCGTGTCTGAATCAAAAGAAAACAACAAGGGTGGCGCTCTCAGAATTCTTGATGTGGCCTCATTAGGTGGAGAGAATAATAAATCTTACGAAAACACGTCATTTAGTCGTATAAAATTTTCTATTCCTTTGGCACTTCCTAATGAAAAGAATCCTGTTAAGAAAAGCCACGGCCCTCACATGTCCTGTATTAAATAAAAATGGAGAAACTAAACATGCATACTCAAGATTTGGCGAATGCCAATATCGAGAAGATTGGACAGTTGTTCCCAAACTGTCTTACTGAGCGTATTAACGAAAACGGTAAGCCGGAAATAGCGATCGACTTTGATAAGCTCAAACAGGAGTTGTCGAAGGAAGTTGTCGAAGGCAACCAGGAGCGTTACCAGTTCACATGGCCAGGCAAGCGCGAAGCTATGCGTCTTGCTAATACCCCAAGCAACATGACTCTGCGTCCCGACCGCGAGAGCAGTGTTGACTTTGACAACACCGAGAACCTTTACATTGAGGGCGATAACCTTGAGGTACTCAAGCTTCTCCGCGAGAATTACCTTGGCAAGGTGAAGATGATTTACATCGATCCACCTTACAACACCGGTAACGATTTCGTCTATGAAGATGACTTCAGTGAAACCGTTGGAGAGTTCAAGGACAAGAACGGTATGTTTGATGAGAATGGAAACATGGTCCTCGATAAATATTCAGTCAATTCTGAAAGCAATGGACGCTTTCATACTGACTGGCTTAACATGATGTATCCTAGGCTCAAGGTCGCAAAAGACCTTCTCCGAGAGGATGGAGTTATCTTCATGTCAATTGATGATAATGAAGCTAAGAACCTAAAAAATCTTTCAGATGAGATTTTTGGTTCTCATAATTTTCTTGCACAAGTTGTTTGGGAAAGAGCATATTCTCCAATTAACTTAATGAAGCATTTTTCTCCTTCGCACGACTATATCCTATGTTATGCCAAAAACATAGAACTTGCTGAATGCTATGGTATTCAAAGAAGCCAGGAAGCAAACGCCAGATATTCTAACCCAGACAATGATCCAAGAGGAGTATGGAAGCCTAGTGATCTTTCAGTTGGTCCTGCTGTCGCCGAAAATATATATTCGATTACTACGCCCTCCGGGCGTATTGTTGAGCCTCCAGCTGGACGCAGCTGGAGTCTCTCGAAAAAAGCTTTTTTCGAGAGACTCCACGATAATAGGATTTGGTTTGGCCCGAATGGGGATAGTGTACCTTCTATGAAAAGGTTTCTTTCAGAATTGCGGAAAACCGGCATAACACCAATGACCTATTGGAGATATGATAGTGTTGGTCATTCTCAAGATGCGACTCAAAAGCTATCTCAGCTCTTTGATGGTAAGAAGTTCTTTGATTACCCAAAGCCAGTTGAGTTAATCAAACGTTGTATTTCATTATACACAAAAGACGACCTAATCCTTGATTTCTTTTCTGGATCTGCAACAACAGCCCATGCTATTATGCAATTAAATCAGGAAGACGGATGTAATAGGCACTTTATTCTTGTCCAACTTCCAGAATTGACCGATGAAAAGAGTGATGCAAGAAAAGCAGGTTTTGATAATCTCTGCCAAATTGGTGAAGAGAGGATACGTAGAGTTGCTAAGAAACTTCGTGAGGCGCAATTCTCAAAATCAATCGAAGATGGCTTATTTGCGCAAGAAAACCCCATTATATTACATGACACCGGCTTCCGTGTCCTGAAGCTTGACACTTCAAACATGCAGGATGTGTACTACAAGCCAGAAGAATTCACCGAAAAGAGTCTCTTCGAAGATAATGTAAAACCAGACCGCACCTCGGAAGATCTTCTTTTCCAGGTAATGCTTGAGTGCAACCTCCCTCTTTCTGCAAAGATTGAGAGAAAGACCATCGCAGGAAAAGAGGTTTTCAATGTGAACGAGGGCTACCTGCTTGCATGCTTCGATGAGGACGTGAACGAGACAGTTATCACCGAGGTTGCCAAGCTAAAGCCTTACTACTTCATCATGCGCGACAAGTCTCTAAGTTCTGACAATGTCGCCGATAACTTCGAGCAGATTTTCAACGCCTACAGCAAAGACACAATCCGTAGAATCCTCTAGCCGATGAAATTCAATTTCAAAATACAACAATACCAGACGGATGCCGTTGAGAATACAGTGAGTGTATTCACGGGCCAGCCGTCAAGGGATAATGCTCTGTATCGCAGGGACCTCGGAAAGAAGGCTGCCGGGTCAATCACCTTTGAAGAGGACTACTCTGGATACCGCAATGCAGACATTGAGCTTAGCGACGCTGAATTGCTTGCTAAGATTCATACGCTCCAGAGCTCACAGGATATCCCCGAGTCTAAGTCACTGGTTCATGATCTTGGCCGCGTGGGCCTTGATATTGAGATGGAAACCGGTACGGGTAAGACATACGTCTATATCAAGACCTTGTTCGAGCTCAACAAGCGATATGGCTGGAGCAAATTCATTGTAGTGGTACCAAGCATTGCAATCCGCGAGGGTGTATATAAAAGCTTTACTGTCCTCGAGGATCATTTCATGGAGCATTACGGCAAAAAGGCCAGATTCTTCATCTACAATAGTTCCAACCTGCAACAGCTTGATTCGTTCTCGTCTGATGCCGGAATCAATGTGATGATCATCAACACGCAGGCTTTTGCTTCATCCCTTAAGGAAGGTGCAAAGAGCAAAGAGAGCCGTATTATCTATTCTGAGAGAGACGACTTTGGAAGCCGCAGACCGATTGATGTGTTGGCGGCAAACCGTCCCATTATCATCATGGATGAGCCTCAGAAGATGGAAGGTGAAGCAACACAGACTGCTCTCAAGAGGTTCAAGCCGTTGTTTGTGCTCTACTACTCTGCAACACACAAGACTAGCCACAATTGCATTTACGCGCTCGATGCTCTGGACGCCTATAAGCAGAAGCTGGTGAAGAAGATCCAGGTGAAAGGCTTTGAGGTGAAGAACCTCAAGGGTACCAGCTCGTACATGTATCTGGATGACATTATCCTCTCAAAGAATCAGCCTCCGCAGGCGAAGATTGAGTTGGAGGTCAGTGGCGCCAATGGTATCAGAAAGGAATCTCACAGATTTGATCTTCATGACAGTTTGGAGGCAATTTCCAAATTGAAGCAGTATGATGGATTCACGATATCTGAGATAGATGCCTACAGGGACAGTGTTACCTTCCTGAATGGAGTAACGATCCATAAGGGTGAAGTATACGGAGACAGCAGCCTTATTGCAATGCAGCGCGTCCAGATTCGTGAGACCATAGCATCCCATTTTGATAAAGAGCGCGAGCTGTTCAAGAAGGGCATCAAGACACTGTCTCTGTTCTTCATTGACGAGGTGGCGAATTACAAGAGCTACAATGCCGAAGGAGAAGAGGTACATGGACCTTTCTGGAAGATATTTGAAGAGGAATATACGAACATTTTGAATGAGAATCTTTCCATTTATGAAGACTCATATCAGGCATATCTACGCAAGTTTGAAGCTGCTGATGTCCACAAAGGATATTTCTCGATAGATAAGAAAACCGGACGTTCTGTTGACTCTGAAACTAAACGTGGAAGCGACCTCTCCGATGATATCAGCGCATACGATCTGATTCTCAAGAACAAAGAGAGGCTTCTCAGTTTTGAAGAACCATGCCGCTTTATATTCTCACATTCAGCACTGCGTGAAGGATGGGATAACCCAAATATATTCCAGATTTGTACGCTCCGACATGCCAGTTCAACCGTTGCAAAACGACAGGAAGTTGGCCGCGGCCTTCGCCTTTGCGTTGACCAAGCCGGCAACCGTATGGATTTTGAGGAACTGGGCGATAGCGTACAAGATGTCAATAAGTTGACAGTCATCGCAAACGAAAGTTACAAAGATTTTGTAAGCGGTCTGCAGACTGAGACTAAGGCTGCGCTTCGTGACAGGCCTACGAAGGCAGATGCTCTATTCTTTGAGGGCAAAGTGGTTGAACGTGATGGCGTAAAGACGGCAATCGACCCACAGGAGGCGGTCATGATTCATTCATACCTTATCGCATACGGATATGTTGATAAGCAGAACAAGATCACGCAGCTTTACAAGGATGACAAGAAAAACGGCACATTGCAGCCGATGTTCCCTGGTCTGGTTCCTATAGAATCACAGGTACATACAATCATTCAGTCTTTGTTCGATGAGAGTGTAGTGCTTGATGACATGATTGAGGATGGCCACGCCACGTCAGTTCACGAAAACAAGCTGAACGACAACTTCAAAAAGAAGGAGTTTCAGGAACTGTGGAAGAACATCAACCACATGTATGTTTACACTGTTCATTATGATAGCGCCGAACTCATCGAGAAGGCCATCAATTCTATCAATGCGAACCTGTTCGTCACAGAGTTGAAGTATATCATGACAACCGGTGACCAGGAAGCCGTGGATGAGTTTGGCAACATCTCTACAAAAACAAAGACCCTGAGCACTGTAAGCACCTCGACTGTAAAATATGACCTTGTGGGAGAAATCGCCCGCAGGACTACCCTCACCCGTAAAACCGTCTGTGCTATTCTCAAGGGTCTGCGCCCGAGCAAGCTTTCGATGTTCAACAACAATCCAGAGGAGTTCATCAGAAATGTAAGCAAGCTCATCAAGGATGAGAAAGCGACAATGATTGTTGAACACATCAAATACAACAAGCTGGAAGACACGTACGACAGCAGCATCTTCACTCAGGAAAAGAGCTCACAGCCTATTACCAAGGCATATCTTTCCTCCAAGTCTATCCAGGACTACGTGTTCACCGACGGTTATGCAGAGGAGAGCACAGAGAAGAAATTCGCCAAGGCGCTTGATGCGGCGTCTGAGGTTTGTGTGTATGCGAAGCTACCTCGTTCATTCCAGATTCCTACCCCTGTAGGCAACTATTCTCCGGACTGGGCAATTGCATTTAATAAGGATACCGTTAAGCATATATATTTCATTGCCGAGACCAAGGGTTCCATGGACTCAATGCAGCTGAAGCCTATTGAGAAAGCAAAGATCGAATGCGCAGAGAAACTCTTCAATGATGTATCCAGTTCAAATGTTCGTTACCACAAGGTTGACAGTTATGAGACCCTGTTGAATATCATGAAAGACATAGACTAATGTAAGGAAGTCTCTCCAAAGATTTTCGGAGATTCTCCGATGTCTTTACAAGACCTTTGGTGGCCAGGATGAACGGCTGAAGTCAGCAATATCAAGGCTGTAGTCGGTGTCGTACTCGTGGACCCGCAGCATGCTGTTTGGTGAGGAATATTCGTTCCGGAACGGAGACACCGAGAAGAATTGCTCTCAAGGTATCGCGATCGTATGGGCATAATGAAATTCCCGATGTGATACTCCCCCGCTTTTCGGAAGAGTTCCGCTATCATATCTTGATGGTGAATTTCTTAAGTTTCGAATCAATCATTCTTTCCGGCACTGTCTGCTTTACGGCATCGACGACCTCGTTCAGAATCTTTTCTCTTACATAATCCTTCCGTATGACCAGAGAAATTTCCCTTACCACATCAGGCTCTACTAGCGGACGGAGATTCACTTTCTGTAATCTATTTTGTAGATATAAAAAATCGTACTATTTTTACAAAAAATTGGTAATAATATCATCAATGACATTAATATGAAATACACATGTTCAATTTGCGGATATGTCTATGACGACGAGCAGCAAAAGGTGCCTTTTGCCGAGCTGCCTGAAGACTGGAAGTGTCCGCTCTGTGGCGCAGCCAAGTCTGACTTCGTCGCTCAGGTTCCAGTAACAGATGAGCCTGTCTCAAAAGCTGTGAAGGTCACCGAAACGGTCCCTCCGCAGGAAATCGAGGATGACATGCATAAACTGTCTGTAGGTCAGCTTGCTGCCTTGTGCTCCAACCTTGCAAGAGGCTGCGAGAAGCAGTACAAACAGGAGGAGTCAGATTTGTTCAAGGAACTGGCCGCCTATTTCGAAGGCGTTACTCCTGCTGTAAACGATGCCACCGTTGAAATGGTGGAAGCCATGCTGAAGGATGAAATTGCCGGGTATCCGAACATGAACGCAGCCGCAAAGGGTGAAGGCGACCGTGGAGCTCAACGCGTATGCGTATGGGGCGAGAAAGTGACTAGGATGCTTTCTTCACTTATCGGAAGGTATCTTAAGGAAGGCGAGGCAATGCTCGCGGACAATGAGATCTGGCTCTGTACGGTATGCGGCTTTGTATATGTAGGTAAAGAGGCTCCGCAGATATGCCCTGTATGCAAGGTCCCTTCATGGAAATTTGAAAAAATGTAGGAGGATCAGGTTATGAAAAAGAAAGTAGCAGTTAGAAATTTGCGCCTTTGTACAAAGGATTGCCTGTGCCTGTATGTCTGTCCTGTCGGCGCTACAGATACCGAGAACAGCATCATCGATACCGAAAAATGCATTGGATGCGGAGTCTGCGCGGACAGCTGTCCTTCCGGGGCAATCAGCATGGTTCCTCTTGAATATCCTGTACAGCAGGCGAAGACATCTGTCGTAGTAGATGCTCTTAATGCTATGTCGAAGGCCAAGGCTATAACAGAAAAAGCCGCAAGGCAGATTTCATCATCCACTGACGCCAGTGGTCTGAAGCGCCTTATGAAGGCGGTTGCAAAGTCTGAGAGGCTCGTATCCGAGGATATCATACGCGAGTCCGGCTACATGCTCCCTCAGAGTGACAACGCTCACACTCTTCTTGAATACTTTGTCGCCAATCAGCCTTCGGAGGATTTCCCCGTCGACGCGGCAAAGAAATTATTATCATTGATTCCAAACAACGAAAAAACAAATAAGATTATGGCAAACAAATACGCAGGTACCCAGACCGAGAAAAATCTGGAAGCTGCATTCGCTGGCGAGTCACAGGCTCGCAACAAGTACACTTATTTCGCAAGCAAGGCAAAGAAGGAGGGATTCGAGCAGATAGCTGCCCTCTTCGAGGAGACCGCAAACAACGAGAAAGAACATGCAAAGCTTTGGTTCAAGGAGCTTAACGGCATAGGCAGCACCGCAGAGAACCTCGCAGCTGCCGCTGACGGCGAGAACTATGAGTGGACAGACATGTACGACGGTTTTGCAAAGACCGCCGAGGCTGAAGGATTCCCTGAGCTCGCAGCACGTTTCCGCGGAGTAGCTGCCATCGAAAAACGCCACGAAGAGCGTTACCGCGCACTCCTTAAGAATGTTGAGACTGCACAGGTATTCGAAAGATCAGAGGTCAAGGTATGGGAATGCCGCAACTGTGGTCATATTGTAGTAGGCACCAAGGCTCCGGAGATCTGCCCAGTATGCTCACACCCTAAGGCATACTTCGAGATTCACAAGGAAAACTTCTAATAAAAATCAAATATGTACGACGATTACGAGATGAGCAAGTACAAGTGCTCCGTATGTGGGTATGTGTATGACCCTGAGAAAGGAGATCCTAGTCAAGGTATCTATCCAGGCACACCGTTCGAAGAACTTCCTGCAAGCTGGAAGTGTCCAAAATGCAAGATGCCGAAAAGCAAATTTGAAGCTATGGATTAAATAAGAAGGATGGCCAATCAGTTGATTTGGCCATCTTTTTTATTCTTATGAAAAGATGAACAACGTCACAAACTCATTTGTTTTGGCGGCTTAAGTCTATCTCACAGATTCTTCCTCAAAAATTGCGTTTAAAAGTTGAATTCGGCCAAGATAAAAGACTAACAACCGTCGAAATACTTTTTCAGTTTTTCGTTTAGCATCCTAAGCGCTTGGCTTATATGATATTTAACGGTATTAGGACTCATATTCATAATAGCCGAAATCTCTTCATAGCTTTTACGCTCAAAACGACTTAATTCAAATACGGACTTTGTCTTGCTAGGAAGTCCCGACATTGCGGCCATTATAGTGTTTTCCAATTCCCTATCAAGCATTCGTCCCAGCGGATTTCCATTCGAATCCACTATCTGATCATATATTTGAGATAAAGGCTGACAAGACGTCCTCCTAATATGATTGAGACACCTATTCCTTACAGCCGTCATAAGATATGCCCTTATGGATGAATACACAGAAATACTAGAATGATTTTGCCACAAAGCATAAATCACATCACTTACTATAGACTCGGCTAATACATCATCTTGAAGAAAAGATGCCGCATAATGACACAAAACGGTGTAATGCTGCTCATAAAGTTCCTTATAAGCAGCATCTTCACCATTTTTTAATCTCTGTACTAGAGAATCATTATCCGATGGGCTGAGCATATTAATCGTTTCCTATCATTTCTGACCAGATGTCGTCAACTAGGCCTTCGGGCAGTTGTTTTGAATTGGCCAATTCCCAAAGTGAGGTATTCTTTTCAAGCAGAGCCTGAGTGCCTACGATCCAGCTCTGTATCCACCCGGTCAGAGTACTCCAAGCCCCCCATCCTGCATCGGCATTGGATGCCCAATAATCCCAAGCATCATAATCAAAAGCCCTGAACCAAGCACCATCCACACTCTTAAACTGATCGCTTCTCACCTGTATTCTTGTAAGGAAATCGCTCATTTTGTTTACAGACTGAATGTATTTGGCATCGCCTGTTGCAGCAGCGGCTTCACATAGACCCACAAAAGCGAAATTTGTAGTATAAAGCATATCTGCTACCGGATCGCCATTGTCAAAAATCAACGGAGCCTCGGTTATTCCATATTCCTCATTTGATGGAGTCTTGCCAAATGAACTCTTGGATGGATTGCCCAATTCTTCACGGATTCCACCACATTCAACTTGGTTTTTCAATAATTCACCGGCCATATAATCAAGCCATTGTTTATGTTCCGGAGTAGGACTTACCCTATACAACCACGCAAGCGGAAGAATCATACGAGCTCTTTCCTGCTGAATGCCATTAGTCCAAGACCAATTATCAGGATATCCTGCTATCATCATACTAACGCCTCTCTCTACTCTTTCAAGCAATTCTTTCTCTCCACTTTGAGCGTAAAGCCATAAATAACAAGCCCATAACCAAGACTCAAAATGAGGATGCAAATTAACGGTAGGTGAATGATAATAATCTTGCCAACCACGACGCTGAATATCAACATCAAGAAGAGAGCCTCCTCTAAACCCATTAGTTCCACTGGTTCTGAAATTTCCGAGAATTCCCTCTATGATTTTCCTGTCATATTTATCTGTGCCTAGATATGCCGTAGCGCCCAACGCTCCTAAAAGATAGCGAGCATTATCATCGCCATAATAAGTTCCTTTATGAGTATATGCCCATCCGATTAGGCCATAAGTAGGAGATGCCGGGTCATTTCTTACTCCATCCCTATATTCATTGAACGAATAATTTAACAAATTATCCGAAACTCTTGCATATTCTCTATTACCCAATAATGCAGAAGCGCTGGCAAAGGCATAGGCACTTTCGCCTTGAACGTCAGCCCTCATCCAATATCTATATTTTTGAGAACCATCACTATTTATACTTGACATATGTCCCTCGAGTACTCCCAAAGAGCCATCACCATTGGCAAAACCAGCCGGAATCTCCGGGCCTACCGGCATAGTTCCATCACCCATATATCGTCCTACATATTCGTCTTTCCAAGAGGCATCCACTAAAAAATGTCCATTATAGTACCACTCAATGCCCCTCTTTACACTCTCCGCACGGGCGTTTTTCTTCAAAGGAGCAGTACGGGAATATGCCGGGTTTACAAGCAGATGAAAATCATCAAATTCTACGTCACTACCGCTCACATAGCCATATATATGCTCAAGAAGCGCCTTAATTCTAGCCGACGGCATAAAACGCTGATGTGCAAATTGGCTAATTCGTGTTGTAGCCATCAAAATACCATCCTCGGTAAAAAACAGAACCGGAGAAGAAGGTGTATTCTCAAGTCCATAGAACGCGGTGTCAAAGCCTGCCACCTTAGCTGCGACGAGCAACACCGAATCCGCCTTAACGGGAATACCTTTTATAATGGCGTTATTAAATGACATAAGACTAAGTGCAGGTAAATCCGCACAAAGTGAATCCTTAACCACGATTCGCTCAAGTTTCAGTGTATCTTTCAAGTCACTGGCATACTTCCCATATATGATCGGGCATTCCACGAAAACGCGTAAGGATTTTTCTTTAATCCTTTTCAAATCCCCTTCCGTCAATACATTACCGGAATCAGAAGGCCCCTCATATAAAAGCATAACGCCCGTCTTCTCAGGAGCGGTTTCAATGGCCTCCCTTACGCTTGAACACAATGAGTAAGGGAGTCCTCCCTTTTTAATAAGTGAAAGATAATCATTATCCCCTGTACCATATACGGTAACTTGAGGTTCTGTTCTACTGCAAGAGAACAAAAAAGGAACGAAGACAAACAAAAAAAGAAAAAGGTGATTTCGCATAAAACTTCTAATTGAGTACATACTTTAATTCCACCCAGAAAGAAATCGTATTCAATCACCCGACGACTTCGCAAAGTTAAACAAAAATAATTTAATAAAAAAAGTAAAATTTGACTACCCGAAAACACAATTCCTGTGTCTTATGTGTAATACTTGGAAAAATGATTATTCCTACACCCGACGACAAGAATAGTCAATATCAAAGAAATCAAGCTTGTAAGATGCAGCAAAATGAAATAGATGCTTTAATAGTCTCCTATCTTATGGGTGAAATCGGCGAAGAAGACCTGGCCACACTTAAAAAATGGGCCGGCGAATCCGAGTCAAACGTTTCATATTTTGACCATATGAAAGAGCTTTGGGTATCCGCCATATCCGAAAAAGAAAAAGACAAATACGACGCACGTCAAGGCTATGACAGATTCAAAGAAAGAGTAAATAATTCTTCGCGAAAAAGCAGGCTTCATAGGAGCAATTATTTCTATCATTTCGTCACTTGCTGCGCAGTGTGTGCAATACTGTTTTTCATAGGGAAAGCCATTTATTCTAACAGTAATAAACCACTCCAGTATTATTATGTCGAAGCACCACTGGCATCGACTGCATCATTTACCCTCCCCGATGGTTCATCAATACGCCTCAATGCCGGGTCAAGGCTCACATACGATTCGAAATTCGGCAAAAAGGAAAGACTTGTGCACCTAGAAGGAGAAGCATACTTCGACGTTCAACATGACGAGAGAAAGACTTTTATTGTAACGACAGAGAGAATGAGGGTAACTGACCTCGGAACCTCTTTCAACATAAAAGATTATCCGGATGATGAACAGTCAGAAATCGCACTCGTGCAAGGTAAGGTTTCCTTAAGCACTTCAGAAAATGACTGCAGTCTGGAAATGACACCGGGAGAAATCGCTTTTGTAGAGAAATCCAGTGGAAAAACTACAGTGAAAAAGGGAGGAATCGAAAGTGCCATATCATGGATATCCGGATGCTATTTATTTGAAGACGAGAGTCTGGAGTCTATCGCGAAAAAACTTGAAAGAGGGTTTAACGTTAACATCGTAATTAAAAACAAAAATGCTAATAAACTGAAATTCAATGGCTATTTCGAAAACGGTTCTGAAAGCGTAGACGAAATCCTCTATACCTTATCGCAAACGGGTAAGATCAACTATTCGAAACAGAACGGATTATATTATATTTATTAACTAATAATCAACTATTTACTTTCAAATGGACTTGAAAAGAAGATTATTCTTCGTAATTGTGGCCATTCTTTTCGCATCTACAAGACTTAGCGGACAAAATGTGTCACTGCACAGAAACAACATTACGATCAAAGAAGCATTATCCGAAATCAAATCCCAATCGGGATGTTCCTTTGTCTATGCTACTGAAGACATCGATCTTAACAAGATAGTAAGTATCGATGCCGAGAGTCTGGAAGAAGCTCTTGACGACCTTCTGGCAGGCCAATCCATCAACTATGGCATACAGGGGAAAAACATCATTTTGAAAAAACAGGTATCGGATACAAAGACACAAAAACCATCCCCAAAAGTCGAGACCTTAAACGGTGTCATCAAGGACGACACGGGGCTCGAATTACCTGGTGCGACCGTATTGGTTAAAGGAAGCACAAGAGGTGTTATGGCAGACATAGACGGAAAATTTTCCATAACGGCAAACAAGGGCGATGTTCTTATATTTTCTATGCTTGGCTACGAGGAAACTTCCATAACCGTGGCAGGACAGAAAGATATTTCCGTAGTACTCTATCCTAAGAAAAACGAGCTTGACGAAGTAATGGTCGTAGCTTATGGAAAGCAGCGAAAAGAAAGCGTAATCGGTGCCATAAGCACCATTAAAGTCGACAAGATCAATCATTCCGTGAACAAGCTCTCAAATGTTCTCGCAGGTCAAATGGCGGGAATAGTAGCTGTACAGAGAAGTGGAGAACCGGGAGAAGGCTCGGACTTTTGGATTAGAGGCGTAAGCACCTTCGGGGCGAACAACCGCCCACTCGTCCTGGTAGACGGAATAGAAAGAGACCTGAACCTCGTAGATGCCGATGACATTGAAACTTTCTCCATTCTGAAAGATGCCACCGCCACTGCGATCTATGGTGTGCGTGGAGCTAACGGAGTAGTGCTTATCACAACCAGACGCGGTCAAGAAGGTAAAAAACCTGTTATCAGCGGAAGAATTGAAGCAAGTGCACTTCAGCCCACTAAAATGCCTAAGATGGCCAATGCGCTTGAATTTATGGAGATGTATAATTTCGCCTATGCAGATAACAGAAATGGCGAGCCATTCTATACTCCTGAAGCAATGGAAAAATACCTAAATGGCTCAGATCCGGATCTTTATCCTAACGTGAACTGGATGGATGAAATATATAAGAACACCACAAGCAGCTATCGTGCAAATGTCAGTGTCACCGGAGGCTCGGAAAGAATCAACTATTATGTAGCCGGTTCATATTATAAAGAAAACGGAATATTCAGCCCGGACACAGGGCTTGGTTATAATCCGTCTTCGAACTGGTCAAGATTCAACTTCCGCTCAAATGTTGACATCAAGCTATTTGAGCACACAACCCTTAATGTGAATCTGTCTAACCAATACGATGTCAAAAGACAGCCAAATAGTAAAGACATACTCTGGGTTTACACCTTCAAGACTATCCCTATAGCCATTCCTAGACGATACAGCGACGGCACCGTAGCCAGACCTACGATAGGCGAAAACCCATATAATCTCCTGAACCTTATGGGATACAGCGAGATTTTCACCAACAATGCGCAATCGCTCATCGGTTTGACTCAAGACTTATCTCCAGTCATCGACGGACTTAAGGCCAATGTCAAATTCTCTTGGGATGCCATTAACTACGCACATCTTAACCGCTCTAAAAATCCTTCGACATACTATGCCATAGGAAGAGATGAGAACGGCGAACTTCAATACGTAAAGAACAATGACGGAAGTGACTACTTGACTTTATATAGGTCAAACAGTGGTTCTCGTACCATATATTTGGAATCTTCTCTAACATACGACAAGGCATTTGACAAACACCGCGTAGGAGCTCTTTTCCTTTTCAACTTAAAAAACAAAACGGACAATTTCCCAAGTTCCTACATTATGTCCCTGCCGTATCGTAACCTCGGAATTGCAGGGCGCGCCACCTACTCATACGATGACCGCTATTTTATAGAAGGGAATTTCGGATATAACGGTTCTGAGAATTTCGCTCCGAAAAAAAGATTTGGATTTTTCCCGTCCATAGCTGTCGGCTATATGATAAGCAATGAACCATTTTGGAAGCCAATTTCACATATATTCAGCACTCTCAAATTCAAATCATCTTACGGACTTATCGGTAATGACCAAATCGGTGGAAACAGGCGATTTGCATTCAATTCCGAGATGATGGACGTACTAGGATACACCTTCGGCACAGAAGGTATGACTCCGCTCCCGGGATTGGCAACAGGTTATCCAGGTTCACCGGATGTATCGTGGGAAGAGGCTAAGAAATTCAATGCCGGCATAGAGATGGAATTGTTCTACTGCTTGAAATTCGATTTGGATTTCTTCCACGAACATCGCAGCGGAATATTCATAGAAAGGGCTTCAGTTCCATCAGTGCTTGGAGTAAATGTAAACCCTTACCTCAACCTCGGAGAGATGAAGAATA
>ERZ809074.2414-NODE-2414-length-20642-cov-12.642687_pt1 | contig 20642 bp, 15 predicted proteins | sample MGYA00520795_ERZ809074 | MGnify/ENA primary metagenome ERZ809074 (study PRJEB31570, sample SAMEA3212989) | Homo sapiens | biome: human-gut; feature: human gut; material: fecal | place: Sweden | collected 2011 ...
TGATCATGAACGGCACCAGCCTGCTCATCGTCTGGTTCGGCGGCAAGGCCATGGATGCCGGCACTATGCAGGTGGGCGAGATGATTGCCTTTATCACCTACACCATGCAGATCGTCATGTCCTTTTTGATGCTGGCCATGGTGGCTGTCATGCTGCCCCGCGCCGGTGTGGCTGCGGATCGTATCGACGAGGTCATCCGCACCAAAGCCACCATCCACGACCCGGACGAAGCCGCCGCAAAGGCTGCACAGGCGCATACTGGCTGGCAGGGCGTTGTGCAGTTCGAGGATGTGAGCTTCCGTTACCCCGGTGCAGACAGCGATGCGCTGGAGCACATCAGCTTTACCGCAAAGCCCGGCGAGACTACCGCCATCATCGGCTCCACCGGCTGCGGCAAGTCCACCCTGCTCAACCTGATCCCCCGCTTTTACGATGTGACCGGCGGCAAGGTGACCGTGGACGGCATTGACGTGCGCGAGATGCCGCAGGCACAGCTGCACGACCTGCTGGGCTATGTGCCCCAGAAGGGTGTGCTGTTCAGCGGCACCATTGACAGCAACCTGAAATTCGGCGGCGAGGATATCACCGATGCACAGGTGCACAAAGCCGCCGCCATTGCGCAGGCCACTGATTTTATCGAGGCAAAGTCCGAAGGCTATCAAAGCCCCATTGCACAGGGCGGCTCCAACGTATCCGGCGGCCAGAAGCAGCGGCTTTCCATTGCCCGGGCAATTGCCAAGAACCCCAAGGTCTATCTGTTTGACGACAGCTTCTCGGCACTGGACTACAAGACCGATGTAACGCTGCGCCGCGCTTTGAAGGCACAGACCGACAACGCCACCGTGATCATTGTGGCACAGCGCATCTCCACCGTGCTGCACGCGAACCAGATCCTTGTGCTGGACGAGGGTAAACTGGTGGGTAAGGGCACCCACGCCCAGCTGATGGTCAGCTGCCCGGAATATCAGGAGATCGCCCGCAGCCAGCTGAGCCAGAAGGAGCTTGCGCTGGATACCCTGAATACAGAAAAGGAGGGTGAGTGATATGCCCAGACCCGGACGTCCCACCACCGAGCGCGCCAAAAACTTTAAAGGCACGCTGCGGCAGCTCATCCGCACCATGAGCCACTACAAGCTGCCCCTTACGGCAGCCATGCTGTTTGCTATTCTGTCCACCATCTTCAACATTGCAGGCCCTAAGGTGCTGGCAAAGGCCACCACCGCCCTTGCCACCGGCTGGATCGCCCGGCTGCGTGGCACCGGCAGCATCGATTTTGTGTATATCGGCCGCATTCTGCTGTTTTTGTTGGGGATGTACCTGCTGAGCAGCGCCTTCAGCTTTATTCAGGGCTGGCTGATGACCGGCCTTTCTCAGAAGGTCTGCTACGACTTCCGTCGCCAGATCAGTGAAAAGATCAACCGCCTGCCGCTGGCGTACTTTGAAAAGCGCACCGTGGGCGAGGTGCTCTCCCGCATCACCAACGATGTGGACACACTGGGCCAGAGCCTGAACCAAAGCATCACCCAGCTGATCACCAGCGTGACCACCATGATCGGTGTGCTGGTGATGATGCTCTCCATCAGTCCCCGCATGACCCTGATTGCTCTGCTGATTTTACCGGTATCGCTGGCGCTGGTGCTGGTGGTGGTCAAGTTCAGCCAGAAGTACTTCAAGGCACAGCAGGCCACGCTGGGCGTGGTCAACGGTCAGGTCGAGGAGGTCTACGCCGGCCACAACGTGGTCAAAGCGTTTAACCGCGAGGCCGTGGTACTGGCAGACTTCAACGCCGCCAACGATAAGCTGTACGAATCCGCATGGAAGAGCCAGTTCCTCTCGGGCCTTATGATGCCCATCATGAACTTTGTGGGCAACCTGGGCTATGTGGCGGTGGCCATCGTGGGCAGCATTTTTGCCGCAAACGGCGTTATCACCATTGGTGATATTCAGGCCTTTATCCAGTATGTCAAAAACTTTACCCAGCCCATCCAGCAGCTTTCGCAGGTGTCCAATATGCTGCAAAGCATGGCCGCTGCCGCCGAGCGGGTGTTCGAGTTTTTGAACGAGCCGGAGGAGGAGCAGCTGGCCGACCCCGCCCGCCGCGCCGACCCCGCCGACATTGACGGACAGGTCACCTTTGACCATGTGCGTTTCGGCTACACCCCGGGCAAGACCGTCATCCACGACTTCAGCTGCACGGTGCAGCCCGGCCAGAAGGTAGCCATCGTAGGCCCCACCGGTGCGGGCAAGACCACCATGGTCAAGCTGCTGATGCGCTTTTACGATGTGGACGCCGGTTCTATCACCCTGAACGGCCACAATGTGCGGGACTTTGACCGCAGCGCTCTGCGCGAGGGCTTTGGCATGGTGTTGCAGGACACATGGCTGTTCAAGGGCACCATTATGGAGAACATCCGTTACGGCCGGCTGGACGCCACCGATGAAGAGGTGATTGCTGCCGCAAAGGCTGCCAACGCCGACCACTTTATCCGCACCCTGCCCGGCGGCTACCAGATGGAACTGAACGAGGACGCCTCCAACGTCAGTCAGGGGCAGAAGCAGCTGCTTACCATCGCCCGCACCATTCTGGCAGACAACCGCATCCTGATTTTGGATGAGGCCACCAGCAGCGTGGATACTCGCACTGAGCAGCGCATCCAGACCGCCATGGACCGCCTGATGGAGGGGCGCACCAGCTTTGTCATCGCCCACCGCCTTTCCACCATCCGCGATGCCGACCTCATCCTTGTGATGCGGGACGGCGACATCGTGGAGCAGGGCACCCACGACCAGCTGATCGAGGCCGGCGGCTTCTACGCTGACCTGTACAACAGCCAGTTTGAGGACGTGGTGGATTAAAGCACCTGTCGTCACAATATAATTGCAAAAAGAGCACCTGTCGCCTTTTTAGGGCAATAGGTGCTCTTTGTTTTACCCTCTCAGTCATCGCTGCGCGATGCCAGCTCCCCCCGAGAGGGGGGAGCTTTTCTACATCTGTCGGTCAAGTTCTCCCTTCGGGAGAGCTGGCACGAAAGTGCTTGAGAGGTTTTTCGTCTTTTCTTTATGATTCCTCCACCGGTTCCAGCTTCAAGCCGAACAGCTTTTCCGAGAGGGACGGCAGCTGTTGCTGCAAGGCGCGGACATAGGCCATTACTACCGGATCCTCGCGCTTTTGCCCCAGCACAACGCCGAAGCGGTGTCCCCTGCCCCAGTCCATTACCCGCACAAAACTGAGGTCCGGCCTGCGGTAATAGACCGCCGGGACCATCTTGAGCGCCGGGTCGCCGTAGGCTGCACTGCGGATACCGCCCACCGGCGTAAACTCCATCCCTCGGTTCATTCCCTCCTGCAGCAGGCTTGTTTCGTAGACAGTCTGGTACATCTCCTTGATGGGCAGCCAGCGGTATTGCAATGCCTGTTCCAAGGTCAGTCTGCCCACCGGCATATCAGCGGGCGGGTGGATGGGGATGCAAAGTTCTGGCATATAGAACAGCGGCACAAAGGTAAGCCCCTGCGCGTAGAACTCTGCACTTTCCAGCTGGAAGGAAAGATCCATCTCCCCTTTTTTCAGGCTGCGCCAGACCTCGCTGCGGTTGGCACACCACCCAAGAATAGGGGTATATTTCAGGCACAGGTCACTTGTCAGGGAAAACAGATCGTATGCGAACATCCGCATTGCCTCATGACAGCCTGCAATCACCAGATGCCGTTCCGGCGGTTTTTCCTGCTGTTGCACCGCGCGGGCGTGGCGCACCGCCTGCTGATACAGAGCCACCAGCTGCTTTGCCTTGGGGTAAAAATCCTGTCCCGCCGGGGTCAGCACCACCCGGCGGGGCACGTGCTGGAACAGCTCGAACTGCAGCTGCCCTTCCAGCGTGCGGATCTGCTGCGAAAGTGCCGACTGGGAAAGATACAGTGCCTCTGCCGCCGCAGAAAAGCTGTTCAGTTCCACGATCTTTACAAAGCCTTCCAGTGCGCTCTCGTTCATGCTTTTCTCCCTCCCACAATGCATTAGGATATCCTAAATTATAATATAAAAAATATGAATTGTAAACAGCACCCTTCTACGCTACAATTGTTAAGGATTCAGCAAAGTGCCTTTTACTTTGCTGCACGATAAGAAGGAACACAAAGAAGAACAAAAAGAAAGAGAGCGTACCTATGAACAAGATTTCCCGTAAGGGCTTTATCAAGATCGCTGCTGCCGCCGCCATGAGCGGTGTGACCGCCGGTGCTCTGGCCGCCTGCAATTCCGCTTCCGGTTCTACCTCCACTTCCGGTGCTGCCGGTCAGTACATCCCCGGCACCTACGAGGGCACTGCCGAGGGTATTTCCTCCACCGTCAAGGTCACTATGACCTTCTCCGACAGCGCTGTCACCGACGTGGTGGTGGATACCTCCGGCGAGACCGCTTCCTTCGGCGCTGCCGCTGCCGACGAGCTGCGCGAGCAGCTGCTGGCTGCTGGTTCTGCCGAGATCGATGGCGTTTCCGGCTCTACCATCACCTCCGACGCCGTGATGAAGGCTGCCAAGAGCTGCTACGCACAGGCTAAGGGCGAGGCCGTGGTCTCCAGCGTGCAGCTGCCCACCGGCGATGAGAACGACTGGCTGGGCAAAGAGCCTGACATCGACGAGGCCGCCATCACCGAGACCGTGGACACCGACATCCTGATCGTGGGCGCTGGCAATGGCGGTATGTTCGCTGCCGCCTATGCGGCTGCCAACGGCCTGAACTTCCGTGTTATCGAGCAGAACGCCAACGTGCAGGACACCCGTCACTGGTACGGCGCTGTTGATTCTGCTGCCGCTAAGGAAGCTGGCGAACCCGCCACCGATAAGGCAAAGCTGCTGAGCGAGATCTCCCGCTATGCCTCCGGCAAGTGCGACCAGCGTGTTGTCAAGACCTGGATCAACGAGTCTGCCGCTATGCACGACTTCATGCGCAGCATTCTGGAGGATAAGTACGGCTGGGTGTGCGATTTCACCTCCGGCAGCGAGGCTGCATGGCCTGCAGAGAATGCCGAGCACAACACCGACTACCTCTACCCTGTGCAGGAGCACAACTACATGGCCAGCGAGAGCGCATCCGGTCTGGCTCGCAATGAGCTGCTGCTGCAGTACATCCAGGAGCTGGGCTACGATGTGGACTTCAAGACCAGTCTGGCCAAGTTGGAAAAGAACAGCGATGGCCGCATTACCGGTATCATCGCCCAGAGCACCGAGGATGACCATTTCATCCGTTACAACGCCAATCAGGGCGTGCTGCTGGCCTGCGGCGGCTTTCCCGGCAACCCTTACATGATGGAGCAGCTGGACCCGCTGGGCACCAGCGTGACCACCGCCTGCTCCTACTCCCCCGCCGACAAGGGCTATGGCATCCGTGCAGCAGTGTGGGCAGGCGCTAATCTGGACAAGGAAGCCGCTCCCATGCTGTTTGACCGCGGCATCGTTGCACCCGGTGTGGACGGCGGTTATGTGGACAGCGACTCCGCCTTTGGCGGCAAGGCCTTCCCGGGCAAGATCCGCCAGTTCAACCCCGGCACCCAGCCTTTCCTGAAGGTGAACCGCAACGGCGAGCGCTTTGCCAACGAGAGCAGTCCCTACAACGATATCGTCTACGCCGCTGCCCACCAGCCGGGCCGCGTTTACGCCCAGATCAGCGATGCAAACTTCATCGAGGATGCAAAGCGCTTCCACACCATCGGCTGCTCTGCCCAGACCCGCAACCTCGGCGAGGACTACTTTGCTCAGCAGGTCGAGAACGGCGAGAAGGAGGGCTGCTTTTTCAAGGCCGATACCCTCGAGGAGCTGGCCGACAAGATGGGCTTTACCGGTGCGGCAAAGGACACCTTCCTTGCCACCGTGGAGCGCTACAACGAGCTGTACGATAAGCAGAACGACGAGGACTTCGGCAAGCCCGCTTACCGTCTGAGCGCCATCCGCACCGCTCCCTTCTACGGCTGCTGGCTGGGTGCCTCTCTGCTGACCACCGAGCAGGGCATTGCCATCAACGAAAAGGGTCAGGCGCTGGACAACAACAACCAGCCCATGGAGGGCCTGTATATCACCGGTGATATGTCCGGCAGCTTCTTTGCCAACAACTACCCCTGCCTGATGGCCGGTGTGGCTATGGGTCGTACCCTGACCTACGCCATGAAGGCTGTCAAGCAGATGGCCGGTCTGGAGAATGCCTGATAAAGCGCAGTTCTCCGACATACTCTAAGCGTTTCTTCTTTTCTTCTTTTTCATGTGAAGAGGGGCAGCCCGATTTGGGGCTGCCCCTCTTTGCGTTTTTGCCCCGCACACCCTCTACACAAATGCCCGCGATTGTGCTATGATAAGCGTGAAACCGGGCAGTTTATTCCCGCCCGGTCAGAGATCGAGGTGTTTGTACAAATGTCGGATATTCTGGATACCTTACGGCAGGAAGGGGTGGATCCCGCCCTGCTTACGGCGGTGCAGGAATACCGCGCCGCCCATCCGCTCAGCGAGGCGCTGCGCCCGCGCATCCCCGCCCCTGCCTTTACCTACTACGGCAAAGAGGTGTGGGAACAGGCGCTGGCGGCCATCCTCTGCGGCGAAAACCTGCTGCTGGCCGGCGGCAAAGCCACCGGCAAAAACGTGCTGGCAGAAAACCTTGCCGCCGCCTTTGGCCGCCCCGCATGGGACATCTCCTTTCATGTAAACATGGATGCCGCCTCCCTCATCGGCATGGATACCTTTGCGGGCGGGCAGGTAGTGTTCCGTCCCGGGCCGGTGTACCGCTGCGCACAGTGCGGCGGCTTTGGCGTGCTGGACGAGATCAACATGGCCAAAAACGAGGCGCTGGCGGTGCTGCACGCGGTGCTGGACTTTCGCCGCGCCATCGACGTACCCGGTTACGACCGCATCCCGCTGGCCGAGGAGACCCGCTTTATTGCCACCATGAACTACGGCTACGCGGGCACCCGGGAGCTGAACGAGGCGCTGACCTCCCGCTTTGCGGTGGTGCAGATGCCCACCATCACGCAGGATAATCTGGAAAAGCTGCTGCGGGCGCAGTTCCCGGATCTTACCGCAAAATATGTACACCAGTTTGCACTGCTGTTTCTGGACCTGCAGAAAAAGTGCGACAGTGCCGAGATTTCCACCAAAGCGCTGGATCTGCGCGGTATGCTGGACGCGCTGCGGCTGATCCGCAGGGGCATCCCGGCCGGGGCGGCGCTGGATATGGGCATCACCAACAAGGCCTTTGACTCCTACGAGCAGGGGCTGATTCGGGACGTGATCGCCGCACGCATCCCGGCCAAGCTGGATGCCGGAAAGCTGTTTGCCTGATGGACGCCCAAAGCTACACCGCACAGGAGCGGCGCGCGGCCAATCAGGTCTGGGCCGCTGCCGGAGCCTACGGTTTTGAGCCGCTGTTTCTGGCCCGCAACACGGACGGCACCATTGATTTTTACATGAACTGCATCGTAGGGCTGGTGCACAAATACTACGGTGACGCGCTGATTCGGGACATTTTTTCCGCTTGGGAGGGTGACACACGCCAGCCCATGCTGGACGACATGGCGTGGCTGTACTTAGAAAACGCCGCATACCGGCTGGAGCTGCCCCGCCGCCCGGTGCTGGAGGCGCTGCGGTTTGCCCACGCGGACTACTTTTTTGCCATCCAGTACAAGCTTTCGCGGCAGGAGTGGATGGCGAAAAACCAGCTGGTGTACACCATGCAGGCTGCGCGCTGGCGCAAGGTTCTGGGACACACCGCCCCGGTCATGACCCCTTACGAGAGCAGCCTTGCCGCCGCGCTGGAACCGGAGACCGTACCGGAACCAGCACAGCTCAAAAACGACCTGCTGGCGCTGTTTGCAAAATTCGCCCTGTTTGACGGCAAGGTACGCCAGAAGCCCGCGCTGCACCTGCGGATGCAAGGCTTTTGGGCAAAGCTTGCCACCAAAACCATGCCCACCCAGATGATCAAAACCGACCGGGTGACGGTGGAACATTCCGGCGCGGTGGATGCCACAGGCAGCGGGCTTGCGGTGAACAAGCGCCGGGCAAACATTACCCTGAAGCAACGCGCCGCGCAGGATCGCGCCTACATTGAAAGCTGCTTCGGGCGCTGCTTTTACCCGCCGGAGCAGCTACGCAAGACTGAGCAGGAGTTGTGCACTGGGGTGCATTTGGGCTGTCACTTGTGGTTCAGCGCCGGTGTACCCAGCCCGGCGCAGGCACCCACCCCGGAAGCGCGGCAGCTGGCGCAGCAGGCCGAATTGCAGGCCGAACGCAACCGTGCCTACTACGCCAAAAATCAGGAGCTGCACCGCAGCGTGGTGCTGCGCCTTACCGAACAGATTCGCAACTGTATTCTGGTGCATCAGCAGCCCGACCAGCGGGTGGCACGCAGCGGCAACCTGTGCGCCGGGCGGGTGTGGCGCGCCCCTTACCTGAACGATAGCCGGGTGTTTTTGTGCCCGGAGGAGGAAAACTGCCCCGCCTTTACGGTGGACCTGCTGCTGGACGCCTCCGCCTCCCGCCTGCACTGTCAGGAGGTGATCGCGGCGCAGGGTGTCATTCTGGCCGAAAGCTTGGCCAACTGCGGTATTCCGGTGCGAGTAAGCGCCTTTAGCAGCCTGCGGGGCTACACGGTACTGCGGGTGCTGAAAGGCTTTGCTGACAAGAACCGGCAGAGCATCTTCCGGTACTTCGCCTCAGGTTGGAACCGGGACGGTCTGGCACTGCGAGCTGCGGGCGATCTGATCCGGTATGCCCCCGGCCCCGCCCCGCGTCACCTGATGATCCTGCTGACCGATGCCAGCCCCAACGACAGCCGCCGCATTCCGCCCACAGCAGAGAACCCGCTGGGCTGCGCCTACGAGGACGCCGCCGGTGTTACCGATACCGCCGCGCAGGTGCGCACCTTGCAGCGGCAGGGCGTGCGGGTGTCTGCCGTTTTTATGGGCGAGGACAGCAGCGCCGGTGCCGCCACGCAGATCTACGGCAAAAATATGGCGCGCATCCGCGGCATGGATCAGCTTGCCCGCGCTGCCGGGCGATTGATCCAGAACGAGATCAGGGAGCTTGGCGATTGAAGAAATATAAAATGACCCCTGTGGGAGCAACTCCTGCCTTAGCCGGCATCTCCCGCAGGGGTCATTTTTCACAACCGATTATCATAAAGCACAACCATGCTTTGAACTTTCGTTTGCTCTATGCCATAAACCTTTGCAAAATTTTGTCGTTTTGAAGAAACTTGCAGTTGTTTTTTCCTCAAAAGTATGCTATACTACGTTCAGAGAAGTTTTATACAACCTGTCGGTCCGATCACCCGGCTGGCGCTTTTACAACGTTTCGCTGTTTTCTTTTTAGGAAGGAGATCAATCATGGACGCTTCCCGTTATTTTGACGCCATGCACAACGCCATGTCCACCCTGCACGCCGGTGCACAGCTGCTGCTCACCATCCGTTTGCAGGACACCTGCGGCAACGATGCCTATCTTGAAGTAAAACAGCTGCCCGGAGAGCAGAGCGCCCTTGTGTGCTACTCCACCATGGGGCGGCGCTGCCTGAATTTTCAGCTGTTCCGCAAGGGCTGGCAGCTATGCCACAATGCCGATGGGCAGCTGATCGGACATTTTCCGTCCAGTGCCGACAGCCTGCTCAGCCAGACCGACTTCCGCGCCTACTGCCGGGAGGATCGGCTGGATGCCGCCCGCACCCAGCGCCTTGTGGAGGAACTGGGGCAGCGCGCCGGCACGAACTATGTTGGTATCATCCCGCAGAATGCCCGCACCGGCGCACAGATCACAGTCGAAAGCCACCTCGGCCGCGGCGCACGCTGGAGTTACTGGAGTCAGGACGCTTCCCCCTGCCTGCCGCTGGCTGCAATTTTGTACTGGTTGGCTGATTTTCTGGCCGGGAACGAGCGCCGCGCGTTGCAGTCTGACCCGCAGGCCGCTGCACTGGCTGCGCAGTGGCTGGCAAAGGACACTGCTGTGTTCTTCTGCCCCTCCCCTGCCCTGACGGTATCCTCTGCGACCGGTCATAGTGCCCCTGCTGCACGGCGCACCCGCCCCGCCCCGGTGCCTGCCGCACGCAGCAAGAGTTGGCAGAGCGTTCTGGCTGCTATGGCTGCGGTGTAAGCTGGTACCTTTTCAATCTGGTTTACATATAAAAGACGAGTGCTCGGTTTTGCCGAGCACTCGTCTTTTTTACAAAATAACAGCAAAAAAGCACCCCGCCAACCGTTTCCGGTCAGCGGGGTGCTTAGTGCTTATAGTTTACGGTTCAGCTTACGCTGCACAGCACAGGGAGGAAATCACTCCTCGATGTAGCCGTACTGGAAGTACCAGTAGCCGTAGGGGCTGTGCCAAGTGCCCTTCAGAGAAGAGCTCTGCAGCCAGAAGTCGTTGTTGTAAGCAACGGGGATGCAGCCCATATCCTCCATCAGGATATCCTCAGCCTTGTGCAGCTGTGCAAAGTGCTCGGCGACATCAGCAACCTTGGAAGCCTCAACAGCAGCATCAAAGTCAGCATTGGAGTACTTACCATCGTTGTTGCCGTTGCCGGTGCAGAACAGCTCGATCATGTTGGAAGGATCGTTGTAGTCCATGACCCAGCCGTTACGGGCAACATCGTACTCGCCTGCACGACGAGCAGCGGTGAAGGCAGACCACTCCATCTTGCTGATGGTCAGGGTAATGCCCAGATCACCCCAAGCCTGCTGCAGGTACTCTGCCAGAGGCACATTGTAGCCGGAATCGTTGGTGCTGTACTCGATGGTGGGGTAGCCCTCGCCATTGGGGTAGCCAGCCTCTTCCAGCAGCTTCTTAGCCTCGGCCAGATTTGCCTCGTAGTCAGCTGCAATGTAGGGAGAGCCGCCGTTCGCGTTATCGTAGAAGTAGCCCTGCGCGTCCACGATGCCGGGGCCGACCAGGTTGGAAGCAGCAGAGTAGGTGCCCTGCATGATGGTGTTGGCAACGTAGTCGCGGTCGATAGCCAGAGCCAGAGCCTTGCGGACCTTGGCATCCTTGAAGGCATCGTGCTGCAGGTTCATGCTGACGTAGTAGGTGCCCAGAATGGTGTCAACATAGAAGTCGCCGCCGTCCTCTGCCTTGGTCAGGCCGGGGATCTCGTCGGTGGGCACGTCCTTGATCAGGACAGCCTCGCCGCTGTTGTAAGCAGCGTAGGAAGCGGAAGAGTCCTCCAGCAGCAGCAGGGTGATGCTGTCGGAAACGATCTTAGAGCTATCCCAGCCGCCAACGTAGTTGGGGTTCTTGGTCAGGACGATACGCTCGGAGGGGGTCCACTCGGTGATCATGTAGGGACCGTTGGAGACGAAGGTCTCAGCGGAGGTGCACCATGCATCACCGTTGGCCTCAACGGTAGCCTGCTGCACAGGGCTCATAGCTGCGAAAGCAGCCATCTTGTCGAAGTAGGAGCAGGGGTAGGACAGCACGATGGTCAGGGTCTTGCCATCGTCGCTTGCCTTGACGTTCAGAGCATCGGTATCACCGGCCTGTGCTGCGTCAAAACCATCGATCATGCCCAGGCAGGTCTCTGCGTAGGGAGCAGCGGTGTCGGGGTTGACCATACGCTTGAAGGTGTACTCAAAGTCCTTAGCGGTCAGGTCGGTGCCATCGCTCCACTTCAGGCCGTCACGCATGGTGAAGGTCCAGGTCAGGCCGTCCTCACTGGTAGTCCAGCTCTCAGCCTGGCCGCCAATAACTTCGTTGTTCTCGTTGATGATCAGCAGAGGCTCGAAGATGGTGATGATGGTGTTGGAGGCATCAATAGCGCTGTTCAAAGAGGGATCCAGAGTCTCGGGGTTGGGGCCGTACTGGACGGTAAAGCCAGCGGTGTTGACACTGCCGGTAGAAGAACCAGCAGCGGAGGAAGCAGTGCCGGAGGTTGCGGTAGAACCGGACTTGCTGCCGCCACAGGCTGCCAGACCCAGAGCAGCGGCACCCACGCCTGCAACCTTGAGGAAATTACGACGAGAAATGCGTTTCATAATAATATCCTTCCCTTATATCAAATTTGAGTGTGCCAGGTTCCCCCAGCCGCCTCTATATTCGATCCGGTGCAAATGTACACCGGAGGAACACGAATGATTATAATGCGTTCTCACGGCGGTTACAAGTCCAAAACCTGGACTGTAACCATTTTGTGACAACATTTCAGCGCTAAGTTGAATTGCTTTCACCTTTTACTGTTGTGAAGTGTTCTCACTTCACGCGGTCAAGGTGATGGCATGCTGCCCAGTGGCCGGTGGAGACCTCCTTGAACTCGGGCACCTCGTTGGCGCACTGTTCATCCGCATAGGGGCAGCGGGTGCGGAAACGGCAGCCGGACGGCGGGTTCAGAGGGCTGGGCACATCGCCCTGCAGTACGATACGCTTGGACTGGCGAGCCGTAATGGGGTCTGCCACCGGAATTGCGGAGATCAGGCTGCGGGTGTAGGGGTGGATGCTGTGGGTGATCAGCTCGTAGCTGTCGGCCAGCTCCACCATCTTGCCCAGATACATGACGCCGATGCGGTTGGAGATGTGCTTCACAACGCTCAGGTCATGGGCGATGAACAGGTAGGTCAGACCCATCTCCTGCTGCAGATCCTCGAACATATTGACGACCTGTGCCTGAATGGAAACGTCCAGTGCGGAAACAGGCTCGTCACAAACGATAAACTCGGGGTTCACTGCCAGTGCACGGGCAATGCCCACGCGCTGACGCTGACCGCCGGAGAACTCGTGGCAGTAGCGGTTGGCGTGCTCGCTGTTCAGACCAACGCGCTCCAGCAGAGCGATGATCTTATCGTGGCGGTCCTTTTCATTCTCGGCCAGATGATGGATATCAATGCCCTCACCCACGATGTCGCCAATGGTCATGCGGGGGTCCAGACTTGCGTAGGGATCCTGAAAAACGATCTGCATACGGCGGCGGTAGGGCAGCATATCCACTGCGATCTTATTGTCCTTATCGAACAGCAGGTTGCCGTCATAGTAGATCTTACCGCCGGTGGGCTCGTACAGGCGCAGCAGGGTGCGGCCGGTGGTGGTCTTGCCACAACCGGACTCGCCCACCAGACCAAGGGTCTCGCCCTTGCGGATGGCAAAGCTTACGTCATCCACAGCCTGAACATACTTGCGGTTCTTGCCCACACCGCCGGCGGGGAAATACTGCTGCAGGTGCTGGACTTCAACCAGCGTCTTATGTTCACTCATTCTGCCTTTTCCCCTTTCTCAAATGCAGCCTTCTGCTGCAGCCAGCAGTAGGTATAGTGGGTATCGCTGAGCTCGGTGCGCGGGGGCATCTTGCTCAGACAGATCTTCATGCAGTTCTTGCAACGGGGCGCAAAGGGGCAGCCTGCCGGCGGATTCAGCAGGTCCACAGGGGTACCCTCGATAGGCACAAGGCGCTCGTGCTCTGCGGTGTTCAGCTTGGGGATGGAGTTGATCAGGCCCTTGGTGTACTCGTGACCCGGCTGATAGAAGATCTCGTCGGTGGTGCCGTACTCCACGATGTGGCCGGCGTACATGACGGCGATCTTCTCGCACATGGAAGCCACAACGCCCAGATCGTGGGTGATCATGATGATGCTCATGCCCAGCTTCTTGCGCAGATCCTGCATCAGCTCAAGGATCTGTGCCTGAATGGTCACATCCAGTGCGGTGGTGGGCTCATCGGCGATCAGCAGCTTAGGCTCACAGGCCAGTGCAATGGCGATCATCACGCGCTGGCGCATACCGCCGGACAGCTCGTGGGGGTACTGCTTCAGACGTTTCTCGGGCTCATTGATGCCAACCAGCTCCAGCAGCTCCTTGGCACGTGCCCATGCATCGGCCTTGTTCTTATCGGTGTGCAGGCGGATGACCTCCACGATCTGGTTGCCGATGGTGTACACCGGGTTCAGGCTGGTCATGGGATCCTGGAAGATGATGGAGACCTCGTTACCGCGGATCTTGCGGAAGTCCTTCTCCTTCATGTTCTCGATCTCGTGGCCGTTGAACCACACCTTGCCGCCCACCAGCTTGCCGGGGTAAGCGGTCAGACCCATAACAGAGTAGGCGGTGACCGACTTACCGGAGCCGGACTCGCCCACAACGCCCAGAACATCGCCCTGATTCATGGTAAAGGAAACGCCGTTCAGTGCCTTTACTTCGCCCGCAGGGGTGAAGAAAGAAAGGCGTTCATCTTTGATATCAAGAATTTTCTCGCTCATTTCTGTTCACCTCATCAATTCTTCAGCTTCGGGTCAAAGGCATCGCGCAGGCCATCGCCGAACAGGTTGAACACAAGAATCATCACGCTGATCATCAGTGCGGGGGCGATCAGCAGATGGGGGTAGGTGTTCATGCCCTTGACGGCATCGGTAGCCAGAGAACCCAGAGAAGGCAGCGGGGCTGCAACGCCCAGACCGATGAAGCTCAGGTAGCTCTCAGTAAAGATGGAGGCCGGGATCTGCAGGGTGGTGGTAACGATCAGGGTGCCGATGCAGTTGGTGAGCAGATGCTTTTTGATGATACGACCGCTGGATGCGCCCAGTGCGCGGGCAGCGGTAACGTACTCGCTCTCCTTCAGGATCAGGATCTGGCTGCGGACGATACGCGCCATGCCGACCCAGTACAACAGAGCAAAGATGATGAAGATGGAGATCATGTTGGGGCCAAGGGTCTGCATCCACTTAAAGCCAGGCTGTGTGGCCAGCTTATCCAGGGGGTCCTTCAGGGCCATGCCCAGCAGGATGATCAGCAGAATATCGGGGATGGTGTACAGAATATCTGTAATACGCATCATGATATTATCTACCCAGCCGCCGGCAAAAGCCGCAACCGCACCATAGGTGGCGCCGATGATCAGCACCAGCACAGAGGCGATCAGACCGACGGACAGGCTGACGCGGGTGCCCATCATGATACGCACAGCAAAGTCACGACCCATACGGTCGGTGCCCAGAATATGCGGGAACACCTTTTCGCCTGCATCGATACGTGCCTGCTCGGAAGCAGAGTACTCGAAAGGCTTCAGGTTGTTGCTGCCCTTCATCTGCTCGGAGTAGCTGTAAGGCCAGACGGCGGGCAGCAGGTAGGCAAAGATGGCAATGGCAATGATGAACACAAAGCTGACCATGGCGATCTTGTTCTTCTTCAGGCGGCGGATACCGTCCTTCCAGAAGTTGACGCTTTCGCGCATGACCACCAGGCTCTGCTTTTCCTCATTGCTGGCGGGCAGAAAATCCTCCGCGTTGAGCTGCAGGCTGAGCGGATTCTTTTTAATGTTTTCCATGAAAATCGCTCCTTTCTCTTACTGCAGCTTGATGCGCGGGTCGATGATTTTATAAAGGATATCCACGACCACGTTTGCAATGATGACCATGCTGGACAGCAGGATGGTGGTGCCCATGATCATGGTGTAGTCACGGTTGGTGATTGCAGACACGAAGTCGCGGCCCAGACCGGGCACGGAGAAGATTTTTTCCACCACGAAAGAACCGGTCATCAGGCTGGCCAGCATGGGGCCGACGTAGGTGATGACAGGCAGGATGGCGTTGCGCAGTGCGTGCTTGAACAGGATCATGAACTGGGACACGCCCTTTGCGCGGGCAGTGCGCATATAATCCTGACCCATAACGTCCAGCAGGCTGGAGCGCATCAGACGGGTGATATAAGCCGAGGGATAGATGGCCAGTGCGGTGACCGGCATGATATAGGCGGCTGCGCTGTTCAGACCAACGGTGGGCAGCACCTTCATTTTCATACCAAACTGGTACAATAGCAGCACGCTGGAAATAAAGCTGGGGATCGCGATGCCACAGGTTGCAAACACGATAATAACGTTATCCAGCCACTTACCGCGGTTGTAAGCGGAAATGCAGCCCAGCGGGATGCCCACGCACAGAGCCACCACCACGGCAATGCCTGCCAGACGGCAGGACACCGGCAGCTTGCTGGCGATAATCTGGTTCACGGTACGTCCGCGCTGACGCAGGCTCAGACCCAGATCGCCGTGCAGAAGGCTCTTCATGTAGTTGACGTACTGCACACTCAGCGGCTTATCAAGGCCATACTTTTCGGCCAGAGCCTGCTGAGCAGCGGCACTGATGGACTTTTCTGCCACGAACGGGCCACCGGGGACCAGGTTCATGACAAAAAAGGTAACCGTAGCCACAATGAAGATACTGAAGATACCCATTGCGACACGCTTGATGATGTACTTTGCCATCGTTTGATGCCACTCCAATCCTATCAATGAATTACTGTTTTTGCTCTCAGGCCGAGCCACACTTTCCCGCAGTCCGCCAGCCTCACACATAGCGGACGTCTGTCCTTGGCACGCGGACAGAAAAGCGAATAATAAAACGATGGCATCTTGCGGTCGCATAAACACCATCGTCCATACCCGAGAAACACTCTATCTATTATAAGGATAACCACGATTTTTGTCAATTTACATGAAAAGAATTCACTTCACTATAGCAAAGCATGAGTGAAATCTTATACTTTATACAAATTTCCTGTATATTCGTAGGTGAAAGTGCTACTTTTCCGGCCTTTTGGGGGATTGTTTCGTTGGCGCGTACAATCCGCCCTCCCCTGTCGGCGTAAAAGGCAGCGTCTCTGCCGCAGAGTCATCCCTCCATGTCCTTAGCATTTTTCTCCATATTACAGCAAAAAGGCAAAACAAAACCATCCGCAGCCCCTTTCCGGCACAGTCAGTGCCCGGGAGATGTGCTGCGGATGGTCCGTGGTCGTTTTGCGGGTCAGGAGTACAGTTTTGCGGTCAGCCGGGAGTACATGGCGCTCTTCTGTGCCTTATAGGAGGCCATGGCCTGATCCGCCAATGCGGTGCTCTGGCCGTTGGCGGTCAGAATGGCGCGCATCTGGCTGACGATGCTCTCCACTTCCCTGTCGTAGGAGGCCTGCATCGCGTACAGTCTGCCGCTTCTGGCCAGCACGATGGATATCTTGCGCGCCTGTGTCTGCTGAGACTCCGGCAGCGATTTGAACTCTGCCTTTGCTCCGGCAATGCAGCTGTTCAGCTCTGCCTCGGCGCGTGCCTTGACGCTGTACAGCTGCCGCAGCAGTGCCTTGACCTCGGCCTCGTAGCCGGCCTCCTGTTTGCCGGAGGAGGACGCCGGTTTTTCTGTACCGGAATTGGCTGTACCGGCAGTCTCCTGCTTGCTGGAGGACGCTGTACTGCTGCTCTCCGTCCGGGAGGCAGCGCTCCCCGAAGAAGCAGAAGAACCTGCCGGGGAGGAAACCGCACCTGTCTCCTGCTGCGGAGCGCTGGCGGATGCCTCCTGTTCCCCGCTGCCGGACGCGGCGGCTTCATCTGCCAGTTCCTCCAGCGTGATCTCACCGCTGAGCAGCTTATCGATCTCATCATCCGTCAGGGTGACCTGTGTGCTGTCCGCCGGGGCATCCGGCAGGGTTTCAGGAATACCGGCTGCCATACTGTGGAGGTAGAACAGCACGCCAAGAACAGCTGCTGCCAGCAGAGCCACCAGCGCGCCCAGCACGATCAACACGATTTTCAGGACCTTATTTTTCTTCATACTAAAATCCGCTGCCCGGGCAGAGCAATTCTCTGCCCGGGCAGTTTTCTCCTTACTTTAGGATCAGACCCACATGCCCAAAAACTTTTTGGGCTGATGCAGGGTCACAGCGTCCAGTTCCTGATCGTGGAACAGTTCATCGCCGTTGCGCACGATGCGGGCAGCAGTTTCCTTGCCCAGCAGCTTTTCCAGCTGCTGCACTCCCTGTGCCATGCGGGGCGGGCGCTTGTCCGGGGAATGGGTGTCGGTGGAGATGACATGAACCAATCCCCACTGGATGAACTTACACAACTTTTTGCAGAGCTTAGGCTCCAGCAGTGCTCCTGCGTTGATCTGCGCATAGGCACCAGCGGCTACCCAGTCGTACAGCAGGGTGGGATCCTCCAGCACATAGGGGTAGCGCTCGATATGCGCGATCAGCGGCACGATGCCCTGCTGCTGCAGATTGTACAGGGTCTGCCGGATAAAATGCGGCTTGTGGGTGGTGGGGAATTCCAGCAGCAGATAAGCGGTGTCCCCCATGCACAGCGCCCGGGTGTCCAGCTCGCACAGGCCGGGCGAGAAGAACACCTCCGCCCCCAGTTTGAAATCAAACTGCATGGGCTGCCCCTCCAGCGCTGCGGTCAGCTGTTCAAAGGCAGCCTGCCGCTTTGCCGTAAAGGCATCCACCGTGGTGCGTTCGCTGTTGAAGTGGCTGGTGAACGCAATATTGCGCACACCGTCCTCGTATTCCCTGTGCAGCAGCTCCAGCGAGACTGCTGTATCCTTTGCGCCGTCATCCATGCCGGGCAGAATGTGACAATGCAGATCCGTCATAGCAGTGCTTCCTTATTCAGTAACATCAGCCTTCTGTTTTTCGTAGGCATAGTTGTAATTGTAGGCATAGCTGTATGCGTAGCTGGAGCCCTTGAGTGCCTTCTTCATGTCGTAGCGGGTCAGCACGCTGCCCAGCACCCGGACACCGGCATCCTGCAGCTTTTTCACTGCGCCGCGCACCGCATCGGCGGGGGCGTAGTCCGAGCGCACAACGAAAACCGCGCCGTCCACATAGCGGCCGATGACGGCTGCATCGGTGACCACCGACACCGGGGGTGCATCAAAGATGACCACATCGAACTTTTCCCGCAGGGTGTTGACCATGGCCTGCATCTGCGGCTGGCTCAGCATCTCGGAGGGGTTCGGCGGCGGGGTACCGGCGGGCAGGAAGGTCAGATTCATTTCCTTCAGTTCATGCAGCGCCTCGTCCAGCGTGCACTGGTTGGACAGCACGTTGGAAACGCCCTTTACGTTGTGACCGGCCTTCAGATAGCGGTGCAGCACCGGCTTGCGCAGGTCGCAATCCACCAGAGCCACCTTTTTGCCGCTTTCGGCCATCGTCATCGCCAGATTGACCGCCACGTTACTCTTGGACTCTTCCGGCACGGTACTGGTGATGACCAGCGTGTGCACGTCCATGGAGCCTGCCATAAAGTCCAGATTGGTGCGCAGAGACTTGTAGGCTTCCACATAGCCAAAGGGCATCTTTTTATCGGTGATCAGCTGCAGGGTGCGGTGCTCACCTTCTTTTTTCTTTTTACCAAACAGATTCCACATCGTCTTACACCTCCGGGATCAGGCCCAGCACGGGCAGGCCGAGCTTCTTCTGAACATCTTCGTCATCCACAACGGTATCATGCAGCAGATGTGCCAGCACCAGAATGCCGCACACCAGCACAGCACCCAGCAGGCCGGCCAGCACAACGTACTTCGTAGTCTGGGGGAACACCTTGTTGGGATCGATGATCACATCGCTCACCGCCTTGCAGGAACCGGCTTCCACCTTTTCCACCAGCACGTCGGGCACGATGTCGGCAATGGTCTGTGCGATCTCACCCGCACGCTCTGCATCCGTATCGGTGACCGTGATCTTCATGATCTGGGTAGCGTCCACATCGGCAACATCCACCATGTCGTACAGCTCGGTGTAGGTCATATCCAGATCCAGTTTGTCGATCACCTCGTTCAGCACGGTGTTGCCCTTGATGATGACCGCATAGGTGCTGATCAGGTTCTTGGCAGAATTGAAGTTATCACTGGTAAAGGTGGAGGAGTTATCCTGCCGGGTATTCACGATCATGTTGATAGAGGCCTGGTACTTGGGTGTAAGCGCAAACACGCACACCAGCAGGCAGATCAGCGCTGCCGCAACAGCTGCTGCCACGATCTGCACGGCATGCGCCCACAGCAGGCGGGCCAGTTCCATCAGATCAATGGTCTCCTCGTCCTCCGTGCTCCGGAGCGACTGTCCCATAGTTGCTTTTTCGTCCATAATAGCGAAACTCACCTTTCTTGTTTTCCGCAGTGCAAGAAATGTACACCGGGTTCCTATAGATACACATTCGTTTTATAATGATAGCACATCTTGTTGTATTTTACAAGCAGCAAATGCCATTTTCTGCCGGCAAATATATGGACAAAATATGCCCTGCCCCGTACAAAAAAGGCATCCGCAGCACATGGATGGCTGCGGATGCCTTCGTTTTACGGATTTTTAGCGAATACGCTTAGCGGGAGCCCTTATCGTAGGGGATACCCTCGGCCTTGGGTGCCATGCTGTTCTTGGAGGTGAAGGCCAGAATGACCATGGAGGCCACAAAGGGCATCATATTATAGATGTTGCTGGACCAGTGCAGCTGCGCAAGGAAGGTGGAGTCTGCAATATTGGCAAGGCTCTTGAACACGGCAAAGAACATGGCCGCGCCAAAGATGTGGAAAGGCTTCCACTGGCCAAAAATCATAACTGCCAGTGCCAGAAAGCCTGCACCGGCCACGCCGACTTCAAAGTTCCAGGTCTGCACCGGGGGCACGATATACGCCAGACCGCCGACGGCGCCCAGCGCACCGGAAAGGATCACACCGGCGTAACGCATCTTGTAAACGTTGATGCCCACCGAGTCCGCAGCCTGCGGGTGCTCGCCGCAGGCACGCAGACGCAGGCCGAAGCGGGTTTTATACAGCACGATGTAGCTGACCACCAGCAAGATCAGCCCCAGCGGCACGAACACGCTGAGTTCCAGTCCGCCGATGCTGAACAGGAAGGGCTTGTTGGAGTAGTTCAGCTTGGCGCTGCCGC
>ERZ809074.2415-NODE-2415-length-20638-cov-8.783365_pt1 | contig 20638 bp, 16 predicted proteins | sample MGYA00520795_ERZ809074 | MGnify/ENA primary metagenome ERZ809074 (study PRJEB31570, sample SAMEA3212989) | Homo sapiens | biome: human-gut; feature: human gut; material: fecal | place: Sweden | collected 2011 ...
GCATCCGCGGGAAAAAGTCGCAGGTGTCTTTTCCGTATCTCGTTTCGGTTGCCGTTTTATTAAAACTTCTTATTTTCAGCCTATAAGATTGACATCTCTGTTTTTTCTTACCAGCCATTTCCCACTGGTAAAATCCGGAAATGCGACGGGTGCTCCGCCTTTTGCTATCGACTGCTCGCTGAGAACGGACACTATCATAAGACTTGCGGCGTCGTACACGTCGAGCGGCATAGGCTTATTTTCTTTAAGGCATGTGAAAAATTCTTCAAACTCCAGCCAGTCCATTCCGCCGTGTCCCGCCTTCATCTGCTCGGGCGTTATGTTTTTCCAGGCTTCGGGTAAAAATTCGGAGTATCTTTTTCCGCTGTCGAACATCTCTCTGTACGCCTTCGACGTATCGAATTCGTCGGGATCAACACCGTCGATAAACGCTATATTGCAGTTCCCCGAATAAAAGCCCTTTGTTCCTCTGACGATAAAATCGCGCTCGTAAAACCGCGGAAGCGTAGTATCGAGGCGAAGCAGAATTGTCTGTCCGCCGGCACATGTTATTATCGTGTTTACAACGTCGCCCTGAGCAAACTTTTTGCCTGCAAGAGCCGCATATTTATCCTTGTTGTCGGCAATATACTGCTCCATTCCCGCCGATTTCGACGCAACCGACACAAGCGACATAAAGCGATTGCCGGCGTTAATTTTAAGCAGCTTCGCAATGGGCCCCAGCTCGTGAGTGGGATAGTTTTCACAGTTGCGATTGAGATAATTGCGCAGTCTGTAATGTCTGTTTTTATCTCCGCAGGCAATTTCCTCGCGCAAATCATGCGAATATGCGCCGGAACAATGTACTATTTCGCCAAATTTGCCGGCGCGTACCATGTTGGTTGCCAACGTTTCGGCTTTGTCGTAACAGCAGTTTTCCATGAACATAAACGGAGTGCCGGTTTGCTCCCACGCGCGTACAAGCTCCCACATTTCTTCTTCCGAATAGCATCCGCCCACTTCCATTGCAACGGCAACGCCCGCTTTGAGTGCGGCTACGGCTATCTCGGTGTGGTATTCCCATGCGGCGGACACCAGAACGGCGTCGGGACGAGCGACGGCAAACATTTGTTTGTAGTCGGAATATCCTGTGGCGGTTACGCCCGTTTGTTCCTTTATTACCGCAATGTTTTTTTCCACTCTGTCGGGATATACGTCGCAAACCGCAATTATTTCGATATCGTCGCGGTTGCAAAGAACGTTTTTTATAAGGCTGCCGCCTCTTGCTCCGAGTCCCGCAACCGACATTTTAATTTTATTCTTCATGCGTTAAGTTTCTCCGTTGTATTATATTGTATTGTATCACAACTTTTTTGTTAAAGCAATGCCTTTTTACGCTTTTTATTTACACAAAATAACGGGTTTGTTGCACTATAACAAACCCGTTGCGATTTTACAAAACTATAAGCAGCATAAGCGATGCGACAAGGAGAGTAGGAATAGCCGCGGCAAGCCCGACCGACGTAAATTTTATAAAATTCATCTTCACGCGATATTCGCCAAGAATATTGGTCCACATTATTCCCGCAAGCGCGCCGACGGGCGTTATGTATGCGCCGACGTTGCTACCGATAACGGCGCCGTACACCGCAGCAAGATCTCCGCCCGCCGTTATTTTCTCAAACAGCACGGCTGCCGGTATATTGTTAAGCGCGTTGGAAGTCAGAGCGGAAAGAAAAGAAAAGGTAACGCCGTCGATTTTTTTGCCCGAGGACAGGCAGTTTGCGGCAAGCGAAGTAAAGCCGCATTCCGACAGCGCAAGCACGATTACAAACATGCTTAAAACAAACGGAATAAGCTCGTACGGAGCTTTTTTTACCGATTGCATCACGGGTCGCACGCTCTTTTGGGCTACAAGGTCGTAAATCAGATTGAAGACCATAAGACTTGCGGCCAGTACGACGCAGATAATCCACATCTCCACGCCTATATAGTAGGAAACGGCAAGCATTACTATGCACACTATCAGATGAATAAGCGCAACTACCAGCGGAATTTTACGAAATGTGACCGTCTTGTTTCCGGCACTTTCGCCGCCACACAAAGGCTCGCGCAGTTTTTTGCCGAACACGAGCAGCATTGCCGCGAGCGACGCGACGCCTCCGCCGATTGCAGGCAGCCACATAACCGAAAAATACTCGGCAAAAGTTATTCCCACGCTGCCGGCAAGATAAATATTGGTGGGATTGCCGACGATGAGCATCATGCTCCACGTATTGGCGGCGACGAATTCGCCCACCAGATAGGGTAGCGGCGAAACTTTGGCTTTTGCCGCAAACATACATATGGGCGGCGTAAACGTAAGCACTATTATATCGTTGGACGTAAAAACGGTAAGCACCGCAACTACGGCGTAAAGCGTTAAAAACAGTTTAAACTGACTTCCGCCCGCCGAACGGAACACCTTGTCGGCGCATACGTCGAAAAATCCCGCATCGCCCAGAAATACGGATATAAGCGTCATCGATATGAAAAGAGCCAGAATTTTAAGCGGATTTACGGCAGTCGGCGCGGTTATGCCGCTCCAGGCGTCGGCTACGGAAAGCCGCCCCGACAACAACATTGCCGCCGCTCCCGCCGCGCATATTATCCAATACAGCCCGATTTTAAGCTTTTTTACGTAAATATACGGCTTTAACAGTACGCTAAGCACCATTAAAGCCGCAGTGATTCCCGCGATTATTAACGTCGTGGTCATATAATTACATCAACTCGCTGACAAGAGAAGTAAATTCGGACGCGTCGTCCAGGTCAAATCCGGCAAGCAGCAGAGCTTCGCCCCAAAGCACCTTTGCGTATTTTTCCAACTTGTCCTTGTCGCTTTCAAACAAAGTTTTAAGCTTTTCGGCAACAGGGTGATTGAGGTTGATTTCAAGCACTTTCTTAGCCTCCACCGGCACGGGCGAAGTGGCTTTCATGGATTTGAACGTTTTTTCCATTTCCAGCGAAATTTCGCCGTCGGCAGACAGGCAAACCGCGCTCTTGCCCAGTTTGTCGGTAAAACGAACATCCTCCGCTTTTCCCGAAAGCTTTTCTTTCATGAATTCGGCAACGTCCTTGTATTCGATGCGTTTTTCTTCAAGCTGCTTTTTGTCTTCTTCGCTACCTAAATCGAGATCGCCGTCCTGAACGTTTTTGAACTTTTTCTCTTCGTATTCGTTTAATACTTTTACGACAAATTCGTCAACGCTGTCCTTGAAGTACAGAATGTCGTAACCCTTTGCGCGCACCTGTTCGGTTTGCGGCATCGAGCCTATTGCGTCATAATCCGTTCCGCAAGCGTAGAATATTTCGCTTTGACCTTCTTTCATGTCGGCAACGTACTCTTTGAGAGTGACAAGCTTCTGTTTTTCGGCAGAATAGAACATAAGCAGGTCTTTAAGCTGATCTTTTTTGAATCCGAAGTTGTTGTACGCTCCGAATTTAAGCGACAATCCGAAATTCATAAAGGTCTTTTCGTAATTTTCGCGGTCGCTTTCCAACATTTTGGTAAGCTCGGCGGTTATTTTCTTTTCTATTCCGGAAGCGATTGCTTTAAGCTGGCGATCTTTTTGCAGCGTTTCGCGGGAAATATTAAGCGACAGATCGCCGCTGTCCACAATCCCCTTTACAAACGCGTAGCAATCGGGAACAAGTTCCTCGCAACAATCGGTGATAAGAACGCCGTTGCTGTAAAGTTGTAAGCCTTTTTTGTAATCTTTGGTATAATAATCCGCACCGGCATGCGACGGAACAAACAGAAGCGCGGTGTAGTTTACCGTGCCTTCGATATTGGTGTGAATTACGCGTACGGGCGGCTCGTAGTCGTGGAATTTTGCTGCGTAGAAAGAATCGTAATCTTCTTTTTTGATTTCGCTTTTTTGCTTTTTCCACAGCGGAATCATGCTGTTGAGCGTAACCGTTTCGGTGTACGCCTTTTCCTCTTCCGAACCCTCTTCTTTTTTGGTGCGGGTTACGTCCATGACTATCGGGTAACGGATATAGTCGGAATACTTTTTAACCAGCATGCGCAAATAATATTCTTCCGTGTATTCGCCGTACTTGCAATCGTCATCGTCGTCTTTAAGATACAATTTGACGCTCGTACCCGCGCTTTGCTTTTCGGCAGGGGTTATTTCGTAGCCGTCCACACCCTCGCTCGACCAGGTGAACGCCTTGTCGCTTCCGTACGCTTTAGAGGTTACCTCTACTTTCTTTGCCACCATAAACGCGGCGTAAAAGCCCACGCCGAACTGACCGATAAGCTCGGTTTTTTCCTTTTCGGCATTCTTGAAAGCAAGCGTGCCGGACTCGGCGATTGTACCCAGATTTTTTTCCAGTTCTTCTTCGGTCATGCCGATACCGTTATCCTCGACGATAAGCGTGCGCTCTTCCTTATTCGGGATAAGCCTAATCTTGAAATCGGTTGCCGCGTTTCCGTCGGTAAGCGACTTAAAATGCATCTTATCTATAGCGTCGCTTGCATTGGAAATAAGCTCGCGCAGGAAAATTTCGCGATTGGTGTATATCGAATTTATCATGAGTTCGAGAACTCTTTTAGATTGTGTTTTGAATTGTTTCATAATTTCGGCCTCCATACTTTCTTTCGCAATATATTATAGTCCGTTTTTGACTTTTGTCAAGCCCTATTTTTCGTTTTTTGAACATATTTGCGCGTTGTGCCGTTTTTTCGCACTAAAAAATATCGCGATATAAAAACCCGCCGCGGTTTTTCGTTTTCATTTTTTACACTTCCCTTTTTGAATGGGCAAGCAACCCGAGAAAAACGAAAATCCCCGTATACGCAACCGCAAGACCGGTTGCAAGCGCAATTTTCCATGGCGCGAGCGCAGCGTCGGACAGCATTTCGGGCAGCCCCATCGGCAGGAAGTTTATTATGTCAATAATGAATTTAAGGTTCTTTTTATCGTAAAGCAACAGTTCGGCGAGCGGCTGAACTACAACATACATATAAGGAATGGCAATACACAAAGCAATCGAGGCTTTTCCGCAAGCAGACGACAGGCAGAAAAACAGTGCGGCGTACGCTATTACCGACAAAATCTGAAGAGCGATAAGCCCCGTAATTTTTCCGCTTGTTTCTTTAATTGCCTGCGACGGCATAAACAAAAAATTCACGGCAAGCGCAACAAAGCAGAACAATACGGCGACAAAAGCGAGAAAACAGAATTTTACTATTCCCACCTGCACTCTCGTGTATCCGCGGGCATAGACGTTTTTTATCGTGCGCGCGCCGGTAAAATCGCCCGTAACGTAAATCGCCGAGAAAATCCCGATGAACAAAACCGCCTGAAAAGTGGTTATCGCGTTTATCGGCAAAACGCCGAATCCCATTTGTCCCAAATCGTCGGCAGAAGCGACAGAGTTTAAAATCATCATAACAAACATTCCGAACGCCATCATGGACGAAAGCAGAATATACAGGCTTTTTTGCCGGAAAAACTTTCTCAGTTCGTATACAAACAAATTTTTCATATCATTTTCCCATCCTTTCAAGAAAAAACCGTTCGATTTCCGATTTCTTTTCCGTTATCCCGAAAACTTCCACGCCGCCTGTTACAAGCGTGTAATTGATTTTTGCCGCAGCCGAAACCGGAGCGTCGACGACCAGAATGTTATCCGACAACTTTACTCCGAAAGAGGGAAACGTCTCGTTTAATATCGTCGTTGCTGCAGTCGCATCGCTTACGCGGAATTCTATTCCTCTTTCGGTAAGTTTTTCCGCTTCGACAGCCGAAATTTCCTCGACAAGTCTTCCGTGATTGATAATCCCGAACTTTGTCGCTATTTTGTTAAGTTCTTCCAGCATGTGGCTGGAAATGAGAAAAGTTATCTTCTTTTCGCGGTTCAATCGCAAAATAAGCTCCCGGATTTCTTTTATACCTTCGGGATCCAGTCCGTTGATCGGCTCATCGAGTACCATAAACTCCGGATTGCCAAGAAGCGAAATCGCAATGCCCAATCGCTGTTTCATACCCAGAGAAAACTTGCCCGCTCGTTTTTTGCCGACGTTTGCAAGACCGACAAGTTCAAGCAGCTCCTCGGCTTCAGACAAAGAACAATGCGTCAGCTTGCCGAATCGCATAAGATTTTCCTTCGCCGAGCAATCTCCGAATATGCCGGGAGCTTCAATAAGCGAGCCTATTTTACGGCGTTTTAGCTCGGTAGTGCCGCTTTCGGACGGAAAAAGCTCGATTTGTCCTGAATCAGGGTGTGCAAGCCCCAAAATACAGCGCATAAACGTAGTTTTGCCCGCTCCGTTATTGCCGATAAAACCGTATATGTCGCCGCGGTTTATCGTTAAGTTTACACTGTCGACGGCTACGGTATTCCCGTAACGCTTGGTAAGCGACTGCGTTTTAAGTATTATTTCCTGCATTTTTCGTTACTTCCGTTTTTTTGTTCCGATTTATTATATCACAGCGTGTGTCCGTTGTCAAACGCATAAACGGCGCGCGCCGGAGCATATAAAAAACGCACCGTCCGGTTAAAGACAATGCGTTTTATTCGGAACATACATTTACTCCCACATGCCGAGATCGGGCTTATGACGGCTTAAAACGGGTTGCGTTTTGTTGGCGAAAATATTATCGGCATTGGCACGGAAATCCACGAAGTCAAGATCTCTGTCGCGAATAATGGTTTTGGGACATTTAAGCGAAATTTCGTACATCCACACGCCTTTATAGCCTATCTCGCGAAATTTTTTCAGCATTTTTTGCCAATCTATAACGCCTTCGCCGGGCAACCAATGCCGCTCGTTTACACGGTCGTAATCGGAAATGTGAACCGTGATTATTTTGTCTTTCAGTTCTTCCATAAAATCGAGATTATCCTCACCGAGAAGGTGATTGGTATCGAAACAAACCTTAAGACGCTTATCCGCAGACAACAGTTCCTTTATGTCCGAACTGTTCCGTCCGAGACAAGTACGAGGCAAATCTTCGACGGCGATCACCGCACCGCGTTTTCCTGCAAATTCGGCAAGAAAAGCAAGCGACTTTTTCGCCTGTAACATTCTTTTTTCGCGCTTACACTCTTCTATAGGTTCGCCGCTTGCGTGAACGACGAATTTATCGAATCCTATAGCAGTCGCTTTTTCTATAATTTCCGAAAAATACGAAAGAGTATACTTTCTTTGTTCCTCGTCGAGCGCGGAAATATCTATTTTCTCAAATGGATAAAACGGAAGATGATACGACCATAGTTTTATACCGTATTCATCGGCGAATTTTTTTACGCCCGCATAATCTATTTCCGCATATTTTTCCGCAGGAACGGATATTTCTATCGCGCTTATTCCAGCATCCCGCAGCTTTTTGAAATTTTCTTCCGTAAGATCGAATGCGGTCGATAGACCCACATTATAATCGAACTCAGTCATTTTTTACCTCCGATATTAGACTATTTAACAATTAAAGTTATTTTTCCGCTGCCTTTACCCGGCGTCTGCCAGCGTTTGTTGAGGCGCGGCCCGCACGAGTTCGTCCCTATCCCGCTCATGAAATAGTCGGCATAGAGATAATTTTTCCCGCTTGCGGGAAGCTGATCGTCGTGAGCGGTTTTTTCCAGCGTTGCCGCGTCGTACGGCGACAGATTGAACGAAAAACCCTGTGCGCTCTCAAGCGTGATTTCGGTTTTTCCGTTTGTCATGCACGCGTAATTGGTGCCGTAGTGGCTGCCGTTTTCCTGCGGTTTTACGTAATGAACGAAGTTATCCGAAACGGTGGTATCGTAAAAGTCGCGGCTGCAAGCAAAACGCTTGTCCGTATAGCTCTCCTGCGGGCCGTAACCGTAGAACGACATGTTCTCGTACGACTTGTCAAGCGCGGCGCACAGTCCTATTCTCGGCAGGAACCAGCCCTCTTTCATGGCATTGTACTCGTAGTCGATTGTAGTTTCGACGCCACCGTCTACAAAGTTGTACAAAAGCGTATATTTAATGATGGGTTCGCGCTGTTCGGACACGATTTTGCCCTTTACGGCGATAGCGCTGTCGCCATTTTTTTCCACCGAATAAGCGTCGGCATACGAGAGATCCATGCGCTGCGACTTCCACTCCCACTTGACGTTTCTGTCGTTGTCGGTGGGCGCGCGGTAAATATTGAGCGCAAGCTCGCTTTCAAACACTTTTTCTCCCGACTTTTCGACAGACGAAATCGCGCCGGTGCCTCTGTCTACGGTAAATACAAGGTTTCCGTTCCTGACGACGTAATATCTGCCTTTTTCTTCTATTTCACACTTTGCGGGGGAGTGAGCGGACAATTCAAGCGGTTTAAGCTCGAAACCTTCGGATGCGAACAAGTGATTTTCGGGGACAAGTCCGTCTTCTTCTATCGCAAACAGATTTACTTTGACGCTCGTAGCGTTTTTATCTTCTATATCGAGGCAAACGTTTTGCTGCGGTTCGAGCACAACCTGAACGAGCTGCTTTGACGTAATGTTTTTGCCGTTTTTGCATACTATTTCCGCCGCAAACGCCATAGAAGCGAAGTAATTGCGGGAAGTTATCGTTATTTCTCCGTCGTTATATTCGATAAGCACGGGTTCGTACGCTTTTTTCATTTCGAGCGTACCGGTTTTAATTTTGCGGTCGGCTGCCACTATTCCGTCAATACAGAAATTGCCGTCGTGCAGAGTTTCTCCGAAGTCGCCGCCGTAGCGGAAGCCGTCGGAATTATACAAAACGCCGTGGTCTGCCCATTCCCACACGAATGCTCCCATAAATCTGTCGGAAGAATATATTACGTCCCAGTACTCTTTCAGATCTCCCGGTCCGTTGCCCATGGCGTGGCTGTATTCGCACTGAACAAACGGGCGATGCTCGTCCTTGTCGTTTAAAAACCCGTTTGCCATAAATTCGGGCGAAGCGTACATGCGGCTGACAACATCCACGGGAGCCTGAGCGTAGTCGGCAAATCTCGGCTTTCTCTCGCCCGTTTCGGCGTCGTAATCGGCGGCGCACACGCGCTCGTAATGCACGGGGCGGGTGGAATCGGTTGCCTTTATATAAGCCGAACAAGCGTAGAAATTCTTGCCCCAGCCGCACTCGTTACCCATCGACCACAGAAGAACGCAGGCGCGGTTTTTATCGCGCGTGACCAGCATTTTCTGGCGTTCGAGCATTGCAAACTCGAATTCGGGATTGTCGGACAGGTACCCTTCCGCTCTTCCGTCGCGACTGCTTGCCGCTCCGTGCGACTCGTGGTCGGCTTCGTCGATGACGTAGAATCCGTATTTGTCGCAAAGGCGATAAAATTCGGGGCAGGACGGATAATGGCTGGTACGGATTGCGTTTACGTTTAATTTTTTCATAAGCGTAAGGTCGGTCATTATGTCGTCCATGCTGACTGCCGCGCCCTTTGTCGGGTGGAAATCGTGACGGTTTACGCCTCGCATCTTGATTGCCTTGCCGTTTACGAGAAAAGCGCCGTCCTTTATTTCTATTTCGCGGACGCCCACTTTTTCGCGGATAAATTCGCCCTCGCACTCGATATCCATATCGTAAAGATACGGCGTTTCGGCGCTCCAAAGCTTGGGATTATCTATCTTGAAGCAGACCTTTTCGCCTTCTTTCACGACTTTGGTTTTTCCGCCGAAAGACACGGAAGCCGCCTCTCCTTTCAGAAGCGCAAACGTCACTTCGCCGTTTTGCCTGGTTTCTATTTTATAGTCTTCAACGTGCTTTTCGGGGCGGGTGAGCATGTATACGTCGCGGAAAATACCGGTAAAACGCCACTTATCCTGATCCTCGAAATACGTGCCTGCGCACCATTTGAGAACAAGCACGTCAAGTTTGTTTTCTCCGTCAATCAGGTAATCGGTTACGTCGAACTCGCTTACGCGGTGACTTATCTGGCTGAAACCGACGAATTTACCGTTTAAGTACACATAAAAACAGCTGTCCACGCCCTCGAAAATAAGATACTGCTTGTCCTGTTTTGTCGTATTGAACGTGCGGCTGTAATGAAACGCCGGATTTTCGCTCGGCACGAAAGGCGGATCGAAAGGCACGGGATAGTTTACGTTGGTGTACTGAAAACAATCCATGCCGTAGTACTGCACGCACGACGGAACGTCTATCGGTTTTTCGGGCGTCAGAGAATAAAAGTCGTCCGGGACATCCAGAACGCTTTTGTAAGGCCGTATAGTCCACTTGCCGTTTAGTGACGCAAAGCGCGAACTGTTCTCCCTTACCTCGCTCCACTCGCTCTTGTCGGCAAACGGGATATAGTAGCATCTCGGCTGCATGGTGCCGGCATAGTCGTACTGCTCGTAATATTTTTTCAACATTTCACTGCCCTCCGCAATGTTTTTTTTATCGCGAACCGGGTCTATTTTCCGCCCGTTCGTCTGTTCTTAATTTATATTATACAGCAAAAACGCCGCCTCGGTCAAACGAAACGGCGTGTAAAAAATTGCTGTAAAAATCAAAAGACATGCGCAACTTTGTCCTATTTTTATTCAAACTCGGCGCACGCTTCCACTTCGCGGTACATTTGTTCGGCGTCTTCGAGCGTGTTAAGCCTTGCCCGGAACAGCTTTAAGTCCTTGTTGCCGGCAAAATAATACGGAAGATGTTTGCGTATATTGACGGCTGTGAAGCGGCTGCCGAAATACTCGGTCATGTAACGTATATGAGTAAGAAGCATCTGCTTTTTGCTTGCGTCCTTTTTTCCAAGCGAGAATATATCGCAGTTGCCTATTGCCCCACGTCCTATCGCGACGCCTTCGGTAAGCAGCAAGCGGTCTTTTAAGTTGTTTTTCTTAACGTCGCCGTTTCCGAACACGGGAACGTTCACTTTTTGCGCGACGCGGCAGATAATATCCCAGTCGGCAAAGCCCGAATAGCCCTGCTCCGCCGTTCTTCCGTGCACGGTCATAGCGGCGGCGCCCGCTTCTTCCGCCATCGAAGCAAATTCCTCGGCACAGATATCGTCGTCGTAAAATCCCGCGCGGAACTTTACGGTTACCGGTCTTCCGTTCGCGCCCGCAACAGCCGCCTTTATAATTTTTTCGGCGCGGTCGAAATCGCGCATGAGCGCACTGCCTTCGCCGTTAGACACCACTTTTTTAGCGGGGCAACCCATATTTATATCTATTATGTCGAAATGCGCAAGTTCTTCTCTCTGCGCGGCGTTATAAAAGTCGTCGGGGTCGGGACCGAACAATTGCACCGACGACGGCGTTTCGTTGGGCGCAAGCCGAAGCATATCGATAGTCTTTTTGCTGTTGTACAGCAATCCTTTCGCGCTTATCATCTCGGTGGTGGTGAGCGCGGCTCCGTAATCGCGGCAAAGTCTGCGGAAAGCCACGTCGCCGAACCCCGCCATGGGCGCGAGAATAACGTTGCCGCAAAGCGTTACGTTTCCTATTTTAATGCTCATAGCTTGTCTTTAACCGCCTTTTCGAGGTTGTTTGCCGCAGTAATGCTTTTAAGGCAGGCAAATTTTTTAAGCATAAGTTCTTCCGCCGAATAGCCGCGAAGCTCCGCAAGCATAACGGCTGCCGACAAAAGTCGTTCGGTAGACGAGCAATCGGAACATGCAAGGTTGTCCGCTATTATTTTTTTCAGCTCGTCTTCGGTTACGTTTGCGCCCGACTTATTTGCTTTTTTAATAAATTTGCCGAGAAGCATGGTTGCGGGGAAATTGTCCGGCAGCCTGTCGATTTGTTCGGAAAGAGTGGAATAGTGTTTTTCCTTTGCTTTGGCTTTTTCCCAATAATAAAGCGCGCTTTCGGAGTCGGTTGCCTTGTCCTCGCCGAAAATATGAGTATGTCTGCCCACAAGCTTTACGCAAAGCTCGTTTATAACGTCGTTAATGTCGAAGTCGCTTTCCTTTTCGCTCATGTCGGCATGAAACACGGTTTGCAACATAACGTCGCCCAGCTCTTCTTTAAGGTTGTCGCCGTCACCATTGTTTATGGCTTCCACCGCCTCGTACGCCTCTTCGAGCATATTGGCAGCGATGCTTTCGTGAGTCTGCGCACGGTCCCACGGACATCCGTCGGGCGCGGTGAGGCGTTTCATTATATAAAGAAGATCGGAAAATCCGTAGCGTTTTTTGCCGATTAGCCGTTCGTCGCCTTCTATAAACAAACTGCTGCTCTGAGCGATTTTATAATGGTCTATCTCCGAAAGCGGAATTGATATTACCTCGCCGCCGGGAGCCAGCCGCACGGGCATTTCGTCGTCGTAAAATTTCATAAGCGCAAGTTTGACGTCCGAAGCGGCGTCCTTGCCGTCTATCTGATAGACGACCAGCGGAAGGCGCGAATCTATCTGCGTTTTTTCGACGTCGTACGCCGAAACGAACAAAACGTCGCTCCCGGTCTGTCTTGCGCGATTGTCCGCAACGCCGGGTATTATTTCCACCCGAGTAAGCTCTGCCAATTTTTTTACCGCGGTATCCGAATAGCCGTCGCCTACCGACAGAAACGCCACTTTTTTACCCTCCTTTTCACGCGAGAGCAAAAATTCGCATATGCGCTCGTCAAGCTGCTCGAAGCTTTCGGCGTCGCCGCATTTTTCGCTTAGCGGAATGCTTTTATAACGCGTCGTGGTGCGCGAATACACCTCGTCCGCTTCTTTCATGGCTTGTTTTCCGCGAACGGTAATATCGCCCGCTTCCATTCCTATTCCGATAACCGCAATCATAAGGCTTTGCTCCTTTTTGTTTTTCGACTAAAATTATGCCATATCGGGCGAAAAAAGTCAATTCTTTTTGCCTCCTCTGTTGACAATAGAGGTATTTTGCGTTATAATTATCTTGTAAGAAAAGCGAACTATCGCATAAAAAGGAGCAAAATTATGAATCTCGAACAATTTAAAAAAGAAAAAATACAGGCAATGAAAGAGCACGACCAGGTAAAAGTAGCCGCGCTTAACACCGTTATTTCCAAGCTTATGCTGGTTACCATCGAAGCGCGCGCTCAGGGCAAAGAACTTACCGACGCCGACGTCGTGAAAGTGCTGCAAAAGTGCGAAAAAGAACTTATCGAAGAGCGCGAGGGCTTTATTAAAGCCGGCAGAGACGAACAGGTGCAGGAACTTACAAAAAACATCGAAATAATCGACTCGTACCTTCCCAAAATGCTGTCCGACGACGAGATTAAGAACATCATCGCTTCGCTCGACAACAAATCCACTCCCGCCGTCATGAAACACTTCAAAACAAACTATGCCGGTAAAGTGGATATGAAAAAAGTAAACGACGCACTTAAAAATCTGTAACAAAAATACGCAAAAACACCGCAAGAGATTTTTAATCTTCCGCGGTGTTTTTTTATTTCTTTTTAATTTATTTCGCCGGGTGCATTTGCGTGCTTTTTATTCTTCTTCGTCACCGCCGAGAATTCTTCTCGCAACGTAAACTCCGCTTGCCGAAGCGTGCGAAAGCGAATGCGTTACTCCGCTGCCGTCGCCGATGATATACAATCCCTTATATTTTGTTTCGAGATGTTCGTCGGTTTCCACTTCGAGATTGTAGAATTTGACTTCCACGCCGTACAAAAGCGTGTCGTCGTTTGCCGTACCCTGAGCAACTTTGTCGAGCGCGTAAATCATTTCAATTATACCGTCGAGAATACGTTTGGGCAGAACAAGACTGAGGTCGCCCGGCGTTGCCGCCAGCGTCGGAGTTACTATACCTTCGTCGATACGTTTTTGCGTACTGCGTCTGCCGCGGACGAGGTCGCCGAAACGCTGAACGATTACTCCGCCGCCCAGCATGTTGGAAAGCCGCGCGATGCTCTCGCCGTAACCGTTACTGTCCTTGAACGGCTCGGAAAAATGTTTGGACACGAGCAGAGCGAAGTTTGTGTTTTCAGTTTTTTTGTCCTCGCCTTCATAGCTGTGACCGTTGACGGTAATTATTCCGTTGGTGTTTTCGTTTACCACTATTCCGCGCGGATTCATGCAGAACGTACGCACGTTGTCCTCGAATTTCTCGGTACGATAAACTATTTTACTTTCATAAAGTTCGTTGGTAAGGTCCTCGAAAATTTCGGCTTTGAGTTCGACGCGCACGCCTATGTCCACGCGATTGGACATTGTGGGAATATCCATTTCGCGGCACACTTCTTCCATCCATTTGCTGCCGCTTCTTCCCACCGACACAATGCAATCGCGGCAGGTGTATTCCTTGTCGGTCACGACGGTGAAAGTTCCGTCCTCGTTGCGCTTTATTGCTTTTACGGGCGTGTTAAAATGGAAATCTATTTTATCTTTAAGTTCGTTGTACATATTTTCAAGCACGATATAGTTTATATCGGTGCCGAGATGACGAACCTTTGCGTTGAGAAGATGAAGCTTGTTCTGCAAACAGATTTTGCCGAAACGCGAGCCTGCAGTGGAATAAAGTCTGGTTGCATGACCGCCGTATTTTACGTTTACTTCGTCCACGTATTCCATAAGCTCGAGTGCTTTTTCCTTGCCGACGTGTTCGTACAGATTACCGCCGAAATCGTTGGTAATATTGTATTTTCCGTCCGAAAAAGCTCCCGCTCCGCCGAATCCGGACATAATCGAGCAGGTTTTGCACTTAATGCAGCTTTTAACCTTTTTGCCGTCGATGGGGCATTTGCGCTTGCTGAGCATATTGCCGCACTCGAAAACGGCAACTTTTTTGCCGCTGTCGCGCAGTTCGAACGCAGAGAAAATTCCTCCCGGACCAGCTCCGATTATTATTACGTCGTAATTCATAAGTACTCCTTCCGAGGCGGCTTTTTCAAAATAAGCCGACCTCTTTTTTATCGTCCGCAGATATGATAACAGATATACCGCGTTTTGTCAATTAAAAAGCGTGCTTTAAAAAAACAGAGCCGATTTTTACCTCTGCGCGCACCTGTTTTTCACAAAAACTTACACAAACGAATAGTCGAATTCGACCACGGGATTAAGCGTAGGATCAAATTCGCGTAGCTTTTCGGCAATTATAGCACGAACTTCTTTTTCGCTCAGCTTACTGTCTCTCGTCATGGCAACGTCGAAAATGAGATTAGCGTGCGACTTGCCGTCAACTATGCGGAAATCGTGCAGCGCAAAGTCCGGATCAATAGATTTTACTATTTTTTCGCACTCGGCTTTAAGCATGTTTACTCTCTCGCTCGTGGTAACCACCGGATCCATATGAATGGTGGCGATGCAATTGTAGTTTTCGGCAAGACCGCGCTCGATGTTGTCCACTATTTCATGAAGTTCTACCATATTTCCTTCGGCGGGGACTTCCACATGAACGGTTATCATTTTTCTTCCCGGACCGTAATCGTGTACGATAAGATCGTGAACGCCCACTATCTGCTTGTCGTAATTGCTTACGTAATCGGCGATTTCCTTGACCAGTTCGGGGTCCGGAGCCTTTCCGAGCAAAAGATCGAGAATACTGCGCACCGACTGTACGCCGGTGTAGCCGATAAACAGCGACACGACTATACCCGCTATGGCGTCGACAGGTACGTTTTTAACCACGTTGGTCAGAATGCAGCAAACAAGAACAACCGATGTGGAAACGCAGTCGGACAAGCTGTCCATAACGGTTGCCCGCATTGCTACAGAGTTTATTTTTTTTCCGCAATAGCGATTGAACATCGCCATCCACAATTTTACCAGTATGGATGCTCCCAGAACGCATATCGTGACTATGCGTACGACATTGTTTTCGTACGACGGAGCCGTGCCGTTTACTATGTTTGTAATCGACTCGGTTAAAAGCTCGAACGCAACGAAAAGAATGATAACCGACACGAAAAGCCCGGCAAAATACTCCATTCTTCCGTGTCCGAACGGGTGTTCTTTGTCGGGTTTTTTTGCCGACAGCTTAAAACCGATAAGCGTGATAAGCGACGACGCTCCGTCCGACAGGTTGTTTATACCGTCGGACACCACCGATATCGCTCCCGTCAGCGTACCCACTATTATTTTGCTTGCGCAAAGCAGTGCGTTTAATACGAGTCCGACTATGCCTGAAAGCCGTCCGTATTTTTCACGGACGTGCGGATCGGACACATTATCGCAGTCTTTTATAAATATTTTTGTAAGAAATCGAAACATTTTTCACTCCCGTCATATGCGCATATGGCGATTACCGACCTTTCGGGTGTTTTTCAGAACAAGTCCGAAAACACTTCGGCTTTGCTTATTTTCATAATGCGAGCAACCAACCTATCGCCCGTTCCAGGGAAAATTCTCGCCAGAAAATTCATCCCGTGAGCGTCAAAACCGGTTACTTTTTTGCGTTTTTTCAAGTAAACGGCACGACATATCTTTTTTGCCGTTTTCATGGGAGACGCCGCTATTTTATCCACGTCGCTTTTTTCAACGCGTTCGTCGCCGCGGAACAAATCGCTCATAGTAACGCCGGGATAAGCAATTCCGACATATAATTTCCCGTTGTTTTCCAGCGACATGCATTCGGCATACCCTTTAAGCGCGTTTTTGGCGGCGGTATACGGAGCGGTACCCGCTACCGGGCAAAGCGCCGCGCTGCTGCACACAAAATACACGCCGGGGTTTTTGCTCTTTTCCAAAAGCGGCATCAGCTCCTCCGTAGAATATATGCTTGCATAAAAGTTGACGTCCATTACCTTTTTAAACTCGTCGGAGTCGATATCCGAGGCTTTCGAAAAGCGCGGAAACACGCCGGCATTATTTATTACAAGATCGGGGATAACGCCGTTTTGTTCGAGTTTTTGCTCAAAATCGCGCCAGTTTTCGCGCACCGAAACGTCAAAAACCTCGTACGAGAAGTCATCGCCCAGCTTTTGTTTTACCAAGGCAAGCTTCTGCTCGTTCCTGCCTATTCCGATGACGCGCGCGCCGTATTTGTTTACAAGTAATCCGGCAATACACGCGCCTATTCCGCCGGAAGCGCCGCTAAGTACTACTATTTTGTTTTTTAAGGGATATTTAGCCATATTGTTTACCTATTTTCCGAAGATGACGCGTTCGTTGTCAAACATTTTGGTAAGTCCCCATGCGGCAAGCGCAGTGTACACAAGATTTGCGACAACGGTTATCAGAATATCGACGAAGCTTGTCGAAAACGAGAATATCGCGCCCATGCATTGCAACGAATTGAAAAACGGAATGAAGTAGTAAAACGGCGAATCGGGAAATTCAAACATGTTGAAAAAACTTATTCCGATCAGTATAAACATGAGCGGCGACGAAAGAGAAGCGGCTTCTTTCACGGTCTTTGCCATAGCCGAAATAAGCGACAGCGTGGCGACTATGAGAAGCACCGCCGAGGCGATTACCAGCAGCAACAGGAAAATATCGCCCGCCGTATACGAAAGATTAAGCTCGCCCAGCGCGCCGCCCATAAGATTGGGAAGCGACAGTGCGACTCCCAGCGTACTGCCTATTCCGCCCAGAAGAGATATTACCGACAAGGCGAGTATTTTACCCATTGCTATTCCTCCGCGGCTTGCGGGCGTAACCAGAAGCGCCGCAATGGTGCCGCGTTCTTTTTCGCCGGCAATGGATTCGGGCGTGACGTTCACCGCGCCGGTAAACAACATTATCATGAGAATCATCGGCAAAAACGACGCCAGAATTTTACCCAGCACGTTTTTCTCGTCGGCAAGATCGTATTTATCTCCGCCGGCATTGACGTCGAAGAGATTGCTCTTTTCGGTTTCAAACTTATCGAGAGCGGAACAAAGAAGCTCGTACGCCTTTGACGATTGAGTTTTTTCGTTGTTGTAATATATGGCGATTTGCGGAGCTTGCTTGCTCTTATCGCCCAGGCTTTCCATAAAATCTTTCGGGAATATTATCACCGCGTCGATATTCTCGGCTTTTACGTCGGCTTTAAGACTTTCGACGTCGCTTTCTTCGGCGGCAGAGAACTCAATGTCGGGCGAGAAGTACGAGCGTATTTCTTCGGGAAAACCGACCGCCGCCACCTTGTAACGATAGCCTTTATCGGGAGTAAAAGCCCCCGAGATAAACACGCCCATAAGCGTGTACATTACGAAAATCAGCAACCCCGGCAAGAAAATCGTGCCGAAACAAAGTCGTTTGTCGCCGAAGAATCTTTTCATTTCCTTTTTGAAAACGGTGATCGCGGCTTTGAATTTCATTGCGCTTTACCTCCCGTATACGCATTGTACAAATCGAAAAACGCGTCTTCGGCATTTTTATCTCCGCACACTTCGCGGTACGTGCCGTTTGCAATCATTTTCCCGTCGGCGATTACTCCCACTCTGTCGCAGATTTTATCAACCAGACTGAAAATATGCGTGGACACGATTATCGTTTTACCCCGACTTTTAAGTTCGAGAAGATAGTCGGTTACCGTTTTAGCCGTCAGAACGTCCAGACCGTTTGTGGGTTCGTCGAAAATAATGACTTCGGGATCGTGTACAAGCGAAATCACCAGCGAAGCTTTTTGCTTCATTCCCGTGGAAAGATTACCCACCTTCACGCCGGCAAAATCGTTTATTCCGAACACGTCGAACAGCTCCTTTTTGCGCTTATCGCGCGTTTGCCTATCCACGCCGCGTAATTCCGAAAAGAAATCGAAAAGATAATCCGGCGTGAAAAAATCCTCGAGTTTCAGTTCGCTTGTAAGAAACGCTATGTTCGAACGCACTTTTTCCGGATTAGCAGTAACACTGTCGTCCAAAATGCGTGCGTCGCCGCCGTCCGGCTTTATCAGCGTGGATAAAATGCGGAGCGTTGTGGTTTTGCCCGCTCCGTTCGCACCAAGCAATCCGAAAATCTCGCCCGAATACGCCGAAAACGACAAATTGTTTACCGCCACGACAAAATCGCGACTGTCGCCGGAGAGTTTTTTCTGTCGGCGACTTACTTTGAACTTTTTGTATAATCTGTCAACCTTTACGGTTTCGCGCTTCATTATATTCTCTTCCATATTATTCTCCGGGCGTAAACAGCCCCGCATAAACGCAAAACAGACGGGTTTTGCCGTCTGTTTGTCGCTTACGGATTTTCCGCCGAAAACTGCGGTTTTCCGCTTTGCATTTGCTTTTTATTTGTTTTCGGATTGTTTTCCGGCAGCAGGCTCACCGTTGGTCCCTGCCGCCAGTTTACCGGCTATCGCTCCCGAAATAAGCGCGCCGAGATCAATGCCCGTGGACTCTTTCATTCCGTCCATAACCTGTCCGGCACTTAACATTACGTCTTTTATAAGCTTTGTCGAATTGCCGTCGCCGTACATAACTATCTTATCGGTCTGGGCAAGCGGCAACGCTGCGGATTTGACCACTTCGGGCAGCGCACGCAGGTACATTTCGATGACCGACGCTTCGCCCATTTTCTTCTGAGCTTCTGCTTTCTGCTCGATTGCGGCGGCTTCTGCCTCGCCTTTTGCTTTTATACCGGCAGCTTCCTGCTCCATCGAGTAGCGTTCGGCTTCTGCGGCGGCTTTCTTTGCTTCCGCTTCCTGCATGACGTCGTATTTCTTTGCTTCGGCGGCTTTAATCTGCTCGAATTTCTGCGCTTCGGCAATCTTCTGGCGACGGATAAGCTCGGCTTCCGCTGCTTTTTCGGCTTTGTAAAGCTCGGCGTCGGCTTGTTTTCTTATCTCGGCGTCAAGCTGTCTTTCCTTGATCGCAATTTCGCGCTCGGCTATTTCCGCCTCTTTTTCCTTCTTTGCGATATTGGCGTTTGCAGCGGTGATTTCTATCGTTTTACGCTGCGTTTCCTGCTGAATGGAATACGCCGCGTCCGCTTCCGCGCGTTTATTGTCTGCCTTTATCTGCATTTCCGCCCTCTGAACGTTGAGTTCGGCATTCTGCTCGGCAATCTTTTTCTGAGTTTCTACCTTTACCGCGTTCGCCTCTTCTTCGGCGTGAGCGGTTGCGATTGCGATATCTCGCTGAGCGTTTGCCTTTGCGATCTGCGCGTTTTTGCGTATCTGCTCCACGTTGTCGATACCCATGTTTTCGATGGTCCCGGCGTTGTCCTTAAAGTTCTGAATATTGAAGTTTACCACCTCGATACCCAGTTTTTCCATATCCGGAACAACGTTTTCGGTTATCTTCTTTGCAACGCCCTGACGATCCTGGACCATTTCTTTCAGACCAACCGAACCGACTATTTCACGCATGTTACCTTCAAGCACCTGCGTGACGAGGCTTACCAGTTCGTTCTGGCTCTTTCCGAGCAACGCTTCCGCCGCACGGTTGAGAAGAAGGGGATCGGACGATATTTTGATGTTGGCAACGCCGTCAACGTTTACGTTTATAAATTCGTTGGTGGGAACCGCTTCGCTGGTTTTTACGTCCACCTGCATTACTTTAAGCGATAATTTGTCCACGCGTTCGAAGAACAACAGTCTCCATCCCGCTTTACCTATCAAAATTCTGCGTTTTCCTCTGCCGGAAATTATGTATGCGGTATCCGGCGGCGCTTTCATATATCCGCCGATAAAAAATATCACCGCAATTATAAAAAGTACAATTGCAATCGGTATTATTATAGGCGCCAATGCCACAGCCAATAATGTTGCGTTTGTCATTTCAGTCTCCTCCTGAATAAAAGAGTGCCGGGCCTTTTTGACCGAGCCGTGTAAATATTATACAATACGCAAGCGATTTTGTCAAGACAGTACGCAAGCGATTTTGTCAAGAC
>ERZ809074.2424-NODE-2424-length-20602-cov-29.743466_pt1 | contig 20602 bp, 19 predicted proteins | sample MGYA00520795_ERZ809074 | MGnify/ENA primary metagenome ERZ809074 (study PRJEB31570, sample SAMEA3212989) | Homo sapiens | biome: human-gut; feature: human gut; material: fecal | place: Sweden | collected 2011 ...
ACAAAAACAGGCAGCGCCGTGGAAAGGAGGAGAAAGCGGCGCTGCCTGTGTATGAGAACTCCTAAACATTTGCGGCTGCTAGGAGGTTGTTGGTAGTCTGTCCGCCGCCGTGGCTATTGCCTCGCATAGGTGGGGGACAGTATTTTTTTAGGGGCGCGGCACCCGCTGCGGGGCTGCGCATGAATCCTGCCTGCATGGCATTTATGGAAAGTCAAAAGCCGGAGATGGGGGGATCTCGTTCTTGTCTTCCCGACTGCACCTTTATTGTACCGGATAAAAATGGAGTTTCTTTGAGTTAGTTTTGAACAATCTGCAAACAAGATGTGGAAAGTCTGAGGGCGTTCTTTTCCGTTCTGCTTGACATTCGGCACAGAACGATGTATTGTTAAGTTTATTGTGAAATACCTATGAAATTCCTGCATTTTTGAGGGAGGAGACACTATGGCCGCACCGGCACAGCCGCAGCAGAAAAAGACCCTGCTCATGACCGAGGGCAGCATCTGGAAAAGCATCCTGCTCTTCTCGGTGCCGCTCATTCTGGGCAACCTGCTCCAGCAGCTTTACAACACCGCCGACTCCATCATCGTCGGCAACTTTCTGGGCAGCAACGCTCTGGCCGCTGTGGGTTCCAGCGGCTCGCCCATCTACCTGCTCATCGGTTTCAGTCAGGGCGTGGCCGTCGGCGCAGGCGTCGTCGTGAGCCAGTACCTCGGCGCAAACGATAAAAAGGAAACGCGCATCGCCGTCCACACCTCGCTGGCCATCGCGGTCATCCTCGGCCTCATCCTGACGGTGGGCGGCATCGCCGTCAGCCGCAGCCTGCTGGTCTGGATGAACACCCCCGAAGAAGTCCTCGGCGACGCCGTGACTTACATGAAGCTCTACTTCGGCGGCGTTCTGTTCAGCGTCGTCTACAACATGGCGGCCGGCATCCTCAACGCGGCGGGCAACTCCCGCCGCTCGGTCATCTACCTCGCCTGCGCTTCCATCACCAACATCATCCTCGACCTGGTGCTCATCGCCGGGCTGAAGATGGGCGTGGCGGGCGCCGCCATCGCCACCGACATCAGCCAGCTGGTCTCCTGTGTGCTGAGCCTCCGCTTTCTGATGAAGGTGGACGCCGACTACAAGGTGGAGCTTTCCGCCATCCGGCCCGATCAGCGGATGACCTCCCGCATCATCCGCATCGGCCTTCCCACCGGCATCCAGAACATGGTCATCTCTTTCTCGAACGTGCTGGTGCAGTCCAGCGTCAACAGCTACGGTGCCGCCGCCATGGCAGGCTTTGCGGCCTATATGAAGATCGACGGCTTCAACATCCTGCCCGTCACCAGCTTCAGCATGGCGGCGACGACCTTCGTGGGCCAGAACTATGGCGCAGGCAACCTCAAACGAGTGAAGAATGGCATGTGGGTCACGCTGGGCATGAGCGTGCTCTACACCCTCTGCACCGGCACGCTGCTGCTGGCGTTCCAGAATCCCATCATGCACCTGTTCACCTCCGACGAGACGGTGGTGGCCTTCGGGTGCAGCGCCATGCACTACTTCTGTCCCTTCTACTTCCTGCTGGCCATCCTCCACGGCATGGCGGGCGCAGTGCGCGGCACCGGCCGCAGCGTGCCGCCGATGGTGGTGCTGCTCATCTCGCTCTGCCTCTTCCGTGTGGTGTGGATCCAGTTCGTCCTCCCCTTCTTTGCGGGCATCGAGGGCGTGTTCGTCCTCTACCCGGTGTCGTGGGCGCTGGGTGCCGTTCTGATGGCCCTCTACGCATGGAAAGGCAGCTGGATGACTTACGAGCATTCCTGACAGGAACCGGGAACCATTCCATTTTTCCATTCGCCTTTTGGGGACGTCTGTGGTATCCTATAGGGAAAGAAACAGCAAACCCGGTATCTCAGGAGGATCCATGCAGACAACAAAACCCGAAACCGCACAGCAGCGCCCCACCGGCGCACGAATGGCCCTGCTGATGCTTCTTTACTTTATCAAGATCGGCGCGTTCACCTTTGGCAGCGGATGGAGCATCATTGCCCAGATGGAGCGGGAGTTCGTGGACGAGCGCGGCTGGATGACCAAGAGCGATCTGCTGGAGCTCATCGCCGTGGGCAAGAGCCTGCCCGGCATCATGGTGGTGAACATCACTCTGCTCTTCGGCTATCAGATGGCCGGGGTGCTGGGCGGCATCTGCGCGGCCATCGGCCTGTGCATTCCCGCTGTCGTCACCCTTACCATCGTGACGGCCATCTACGACGCCATTAAAGACAACTACTGGGTCTGGTCGGCCCTCAAGGGCGTCCAGTGCGCCGTGGCCCCCATCATCGGCGGCGCGGCCATCTCTCTCGGCAAAGATGCTCTGACCAGCGCGATGCCCATCATCATCTGTGCCGTCGCCTTTGTGCTCTGTTGCTTTACGTCCATCAGCAATCTGACGCTGGTGGTGGCCGGTGTGGTCATCGCGCTGGTCTGGATGGGGGTGAGCGAACATGGCCATGTTTGAGACCCTCGTTCAGCTCTTCGCCTCGTTTGCGAAGATCGGCTTCACCAGCTTCGGCGGCACCTCCATGATCCCCCTCATCATGGATGAAATGTCCTCCCACGGCTGGATGACGGACGCCGATTTGACGAACCTCATCGCCATCGCCGAGATGACACCCGGCTCTCTGGGCGTCAACGCCGCCACCTTTGCAGGCACCAAGACCGCCGGGATGCTGGGCGGCGTCTTCGCGGTCCTGGGCGTCCTCAGCCCCACCCTGACGCTGACGCTTCTGGCGGCGGCGTTCTTCCAGAAGTTCCGCACCAGCAAGGTCATGAGCTACATCATGAAGATCGTCAAGCCTGTCTGCATCGGCATGGTGCTGGGCGTGCTGGTGGGCCTCTGCCGCCAGACCTGCATCACCGAGGCAGGCGGCATCAGTCTGCCGGGCATCGCCATCGGCATCCTCTGCTTTGTGCTGCTCCAGAAATTCAAGCTCAGTGTGCCGAAGGTCATCGGCATCGCGGCGGTGCTGGGGCTGGTGTGCTTCGGGGTGTTTTGACCAGCTTTCCTTCAGCTCTTAGGCTCTCCCTTTGGGAGAGCTGGCGCATAGCGCCTGAGAGGGCAAGGCCGCTGACAAAAAGACAGTCCGCTTTGCGATAGCATCGCCCTGACAAAGCCTCTGTTTATCGCCATGCTGTGCCACTTTCTCTCCGGGCTTGCCCTCTCCGTCACCTTCGGTGACACCTCTCCCAAAGGGAGAGGCATTCGCTCTACTTAAAGCAAAAGCATCCGCAGCACCCTCGCCGGGTGTCTGCCGATGCTTTCTTTCTATATTATTCTTATTATTTTACCGCCAGCGGCGACGGCCTGATGCTCACTTCTCCGTGGCAGAGCGCCTCGGTGCGGCCCCCTTCCCGCTGCACGATGAGCCGCCCGGCGTCGTCGATGGCCACCGCCTTTGCGGCGTAGCTCTCCGTCCCGGTGCAGACCGTGACCCAGTGGCCCGGCACAAAGCACCGGGCGCGGTACTCGTCCAGACAGTCGAAGGCCGGGCAGAGACCCAGCAGTTCCCGGGCGATGGCCCCGGCCAGCGCCGCCCGGCTCACCGGTGCAGGCCCGCCGGGGTAGAGACTGCCCGCGATGGGCCGCAGCTCCTCGGGCCAGTCCTCCGGGCGGGAGGTCAGGTTCAGGCCGATGCCCACCACCAGCCATTCCAGCTGGCCGCTCTCGATGTCGGCCCCGGCTTCCGTCAGGATGCCGCAGACCTTCTTGCCGTTATAATAGAGGTCGTTGACCCATTTGATGCCCAAGTCCAGCCCGCAGAGCCGCTTCACAGCCCGGCAGACGGCCACCGCCGCACTGACGGTGACGGCCTGCGCCTCGGTCATGGGCAGGCCGGGCCGCAGCACCAGCGAGAGATAAATGCCTTTCCCCGCCGGGCTCTCGAACCGCCGCCCCAGCCGGCCCCGGCCCGCCGTCTGCTGACTTGTCAGCACCATCGTGCCGTGGGGCGCACCCTCGAGGGCCAGCGTCTTGGCCGTGCGGTTGGAACTTTCCAGCTTGTCGTAGAGGTAGATGGGGGCGTCGTACTCCCCCACCGCCTCGGCGCAGAAGGGGTCGCCGCCCGCCAGCCGATAGCCCCGCCGGGGGGCGGCTTCCAGAGCATAGCCCTGAGCCGCCAGTGCGGCCGCAGCCTTATGGACGGCAGCGCGGCTCACACCCAGCTGCTGCGCCAGCTGCTGGCCGGAGATGCATTCGCCCTGGGCGGCGGAGAGCGCCGCCAGAAGTGCCTGTTTTGTGGCAGAGGCCATCGTGTTTTCTCCTTTGTGAGGTTTGATAAGGCTATTCTACCACATTTTCAAAATTTTTCCCATGATTTTGCAGATTTTGGCCCCGCTGGCTCGTACAGATAGACAGAGCGCTTGAAATGCCGGGCAGAAAGGAGGCGGAGAGCAGCCATTGAATGCACTGGAATTTGACAGGCTGGTACAGAAGTACCAGTCCCTCGTCTACACCATCTGCCGTCAGCTGGTGGCAGATGAGGGCTATGCGCAGGATCTGACGCAGGAAACTTTTCTCTCTGCATGGCGAAGCATGGACCGCTGTCCTGCCGGATACGAAAAGCAATGGCTGGCCCGCATCGCCTCCAACAAAGCCAAGGATTACTTACGCAGCGCCTGGGCGCGCCGGGTGAACACCCCCGGCGACGATGTACTTGCACTTGAGGGCGCACCGCCCGGCAGCGAGCCGGAAGCACAGGTGCTGGAAGCTCTGGGCGAAGAGGAGCTGACGCAGCGCATCCTCGCTCTGCGGGAACCCTACAAAACGCCCTGCCGCCTCATGCTGCTGGAACAGCACACCGCCGCCGAAGCCGCCCGGCTCTGCGGCAGGCCCCAGAAAACAGTGGAGGCGCAGGTCTTACGGGCAAAAAAGATGCTGGCCGCGCAGCTGAGCGCCGCCGGAAAGGAGGGCTTTTGAGATGGAATTGTTCCGTGAAGACGGCTGTCTGAGCGACGAAGGGCTGCACGCCCTCACCGCCGGGCAGCTGGACGAGCTGGGACGGCTGGAAGCCGCCGAACATCTCGCCTACTGCGACAAATGCACCGACCGTTACACCGCACTTCTGACCGCCGACGCCCTCGCCGACCCGCCCCGGGATGTCCGCCGTACCGTGATGAGCACCATCTGGGTGCGGCTGATGCAGAGCACCTGTGGCCGGGCTGCGGTGGCGGGCGTCGCCGCCGTGCTGGCGCTGACCATGTGGCGTACCGGAGCGCTGACCTTCGTCACCGACCACGGCAGCGACCTGCAGGCTCTCCTGCCCACAGTCCAGGTCACCCTGCCGGAAAAACAGCCCCCGAAGCTTCTGCCCGAAAAGCTGGGCAGGCCCGTGACTTCCCGCCCCGGCGAGAACATCTATACCCGCGTTTCCTCTGTGCTGGAAAGCCTGCTGAACGCGGCAGAAAACATAAAATCATAAAACAAGGAGACCGTTATGCTGAAAAATGGATTTTTGACCTTCTGCTGCGCCTTCGTCCCCGGCGCAGGCCAGATGTATCAGGGCTACATGAAGCGGGGCCTCTCCCTCATCCTTACAGCCTGCTGCATCGGGATGGTGAGCTCACTGCTCAACCCGGTGCTGCTCCTGCTGGTGGTGGTGTGGATGTACAGCTTCTTTGACACCTTCAACCTCCGGGCGCAGATCATCGCGGACACCGCGCCGGAGGACGACTACCTTGTCCACTTCGACCCCCGCGACAGGCGGCTGGCCCGGGCTCTGCTGGACAGCCACAAGCTGGTGGGCTGGCTGCTCATCGCCTTCGGTGCGCTCATCGCCTACCAGAACCTCATCATGAACATTTTCGGCGACCTCGTCTACCGCTGGGGCCACTCCTCCCCCGTTTTCCGCGCCCTCTATCTCGTCATGGACAGCCTGCCGGATGTGGTGGTCTGTGTGGTCCTCATCGTCTGCGGCGTCTGGCTGGTGAAAGGCCCCCATCCGGCCAAAAAGCCGGATGCTTCCAAGGATGTCCCCGAGGATGCCGATTTCTGCGAGTATCACGCCGACGAGCCGGACAACGCCGCTCTGCTCTCCTCTCCTGTGGTGAATGAAAACGAGGTGACGGATGATGGAACAGAACACGACGAATAAACCCCTGCGTCGGGTGGGCACCCTGACGCTGGGCGTCTGCCTCATCGCGGCGGGCACGCTCTTCCTGCTGGCCCGCTTCCTGCCCGGCCTGCCGTGGCTGGTCATCTGGCAGGTGCTGCCGGCGGCGGGGCTCATCCTGCTGGGGTGCGAGGTACTCTACTACTCGGCCCGGCCCGGCGCATGCCGGTGCGACTTCGGCTCGGTGGTGCTCTGCCTGCTGATGATGGGTGGGTGCTTCGGCATCTCGACCCTTATGCTGCTGGCCCAGATGCTGGGCCGCGGCTGCACCATCCACCTGTGAACACAAGAAAGCCTGTGCAGTCTCCCGCCCCGGGAGCGTCTGCACAGGCTTTTTCGTTTGAAGAGAGAGGCTTACTGTACGCCGGTCAGCTCAGCCAGCTTGTGGTAGATCTCGGTGTTGTCGAAGACGCCGCGGAACTTCTCCGCACCAGCGCCCAGCGCATAGATGTTGACCATCGCGCCGGTGTGGGCATAGGTGGTGTGGTCCATGCCGGACTTGTGGTTGATGGTGTGGCAGATGGCCATGCTGAAGGGGATGTAGGTGCCGTAGAGCTCATAATCCTGCTGGCTCATCTCCTTCTGGGAGGCAGCGCCGACTTCCAGCGTCCGCTCGTAGGCCTTGCGCAGATTCTCCACCTCGTAGTCGGTCAGCAGCAGCTTGCCTGCACTGGCAGCATCGGGGTCGGTGGGCAGGGTCAGGCCGAAGTTTGCCTTCACGTCGGCCATGGCGGCCTCGAAGGGAGTCTTGTTGGCGATGCAGTCCTTCACATAGGTGGAGTCGAACTTGGCGTAGGACATCTTCTGGTGGGTGAGGTTGGTCAGGAAGGTGTCGTAGTTGGTGGTCTTGTAGCCGATGGCCATGCCGCCCGTCTCGTGGTCGGCGGTGACGAGAATGAGGGTGTCGTTGGGGTGGGCGTTGTAGAATTCCACAGCGGCCTGCACGGCGTCGCTCATCTCCAGCACATCGTGGATGGAAGCGGCGGCATCGTTAGCGTGGCAGGCCCAGTCGATCTTGCCGGACTCGGTCATCAGGAAGAAGCCCTTCTTGTTGTCCAGCAGCTCGATGCCCTTCCTGACGTAGTCGGTCAGCTGCCACTCGCCTGCGGCGGCGTCCATGGCGTAGTTCATGGCCTTGCCGTCGGCCAGTGCCTCGGCGATGATGAGGGTCTTGCCTGCACCGGCCTTGAGGGCGGCGGCGTCTGCCTGACGGGTGACGACGTTGTAGCCGTTCTGGGCGGCGATCTCGTGGTTGTTGGGGCCGGTGCCGTCGCCGTTCACCTTCTGGAACTCGCCGCCGGCGAAGTACTCGAAGCCGGAGGCGGCCAGCTCTTTGCCGATGGCGTAGTAGTTCTTGCGGGTCTTCTGATGTGCATAGAAGGCAGCGGGGGTGGCGTGGTCGATGTTGACGGAGGAGACGACGCCCACCTTGTAGTTCTTCTGGGCGTGGAGCTTCTCGGCGATGGTCTCATAGGGCACATCGCGGGTCCACGGGCACATATTGATGACGCCGCTCTCGGTCTTGTGGCCGGTGGCGATGGAAGTGGCAGTGGAAGCGGAGTCGGGGCAGAAAGAAGTGCTGTCGTAGGTGGTCACACTGCCCACCTCGGGGAAGTGGGTGAAGCTCAGCTCGCCCTCGACGACAGCGCCGTTGTTCTCCACCGTACCCTTATAGAATCGGGCGGACTGTATCTGGGCCGTACCCATGCCGTCGCCGATGAAGAGGAAAACATACTTGGGTTTGCCGCCGAACACGCCCAGCAGTCCGTTCTCTTCCTCTGCTGCGTTGGCGGCATTGGGGGCAGCGGCGTTGGCAGCGGCAGGCGCTGCGGCCAGCATACCGGCGGCGGATGCAAAGGCACCGGCCTTCAAAAAGCTGCGGCGGGACATTTTATTCTCTTTCATGCGAAAGTCCTCTCTTTCCATGAGCCTCATGGCTCCTTCTCTCTTTTTCGATTTACCGGGAACGGCCTTATTCTACCCCCGCAGCCGCCCGCCCCGAAACCATGCGGGCGCAAAATTGGCGTAAAACCCCGGCGGCGGCTTTGGGCCGTCTGTAAAAAAGAAGACTTCTGCTGCGCAAAAAGCGCCCCTCCGGTAAAACGGAGGGGCGCTTTTGTATGTTACAGGTCAATTATGCGTTGAACTTTTCCTCGTCCAGCAGGCCCTCGCTCTTGGCCACGCAGATGCTGGCGACAGCGTCGCCCACCACGTTCAGGGAGGTGACGAGCATCTCGATGGGGCGGTTGATGGCGAGGATGAGGGAGTAGGCCAGCAGGGCGCTGTCATTCACGAAGCCCGCACCGGACAGGATGGTAAAGAGGATGACGGCCCCTGCGCCGGGGGCGGCAGGCGTCCCCACCGAGGCCAGCAGAGCCAGCAGAGCGACCACGACCAGCTGGGCCGGGGTGACAGTATAACCGGCGCAGCCTGCGATGAAGACGGTGGCCACCACCTGCATGATGGCGGTGCCGTCCATGTTGATGGTCATGCCCAGAGGCAGGACGAAGGAGGCGATGGACTCATCGACGCCGAAATCCTCGGTGCAGACCCTGATGTTCAGGGGGAGAGTGGCTGCGCTGGAAGAGGTGGAGAAGCCGAAGACGGCCACGTTGGCGATCTTCTTAATGAAGGTGATGGGGTTCTGCTTTGCGCCCAGCGCCACCACCAGAGGATAGGCCACCAGCAGGAAGACGAAGAGCAGGACCACCGTGACCACCACATACACCAGAGCGGGCTTGAGGTAATCAATGCCATAGATGGCGAAGGTGCGGGTCAGCAGCACGAAGACTGCAAAGGGCGCGAAGTTTGTGACGACGAAGTTCAGGAAGACCACCACCACGTCGTTCACCTCGCCCAGCAGGCGGCGGAGGGTGGAAGTACGGCTCTCGCCCAGCACGTTCATGCTCAGGCCCACGGCCACGGCCAGGAACACCGAGGAGAGCACTGCGCCGTTGCTGCCGAAGGCCGTGACGATGTTGGAGGGGATGACATTCAGCACCACATTCAGGGGGTTGGAACCGGTGGAGCCGGCGGCTTCCGTCAGGCCCTCGATGTGAGCGTTGAAGAGGCCCATGGAATAGGTGGCGTAGCCCACGCATCCGGCCAGTGCCAGCGCCATAAAGGAGCAGAGCAGGAACCAGAAGAGGGTCTTGGCCGAGATGCGGCCCATGGTGCGGGTATCGGCGATGCTGCCGATGGCCAGCGCGATGGAGGTAAAGACCATCGGGATGATGACCAGCTGCAGTGCTTTGATGAAGAGCTGGCCGATGATGTAGAAGAGGCCGAACGCACGTTCCGCGCCCTCTGCGGTGATGTCCTGGAAGAGCAGGTCGTTGATGGTCTGCCAGATGCCGCTGTTGCCGGAAGCCACGAGCTTTTCGCGCAGCATCATAAAGGCAAAGCCTGCCGCCAGACCGCAAACCAGAGACACTGCCATCTTTCTTGCCAGTGCCGAGCCGCTGTTCTTATTTTTTTCCATACGATTTTCCTCACTTTTGTCCATTTCCCAGTGTGTTTCGTTCACATTCGACCTATCCTACCACGGCAAACTATTGGATGCAAGGGAAAAATCGGCTTTTCAGGCGATTTTTCCGCAAAAGTATGACGCATGAAAATTTGATGTAAAATTTACGTTCTGGATAAAAGGTCAAAAGAAAACCTCTCCGTCACGCCTACGGCGTGACGGAGAGGTTTGATCTTATGTATTGTCTGCGCCCAGCTCTGCGGCTTCCAGCACCTTGATGCCTTCGGCCTCGAACGCGGCGCGCAGAGTCTCGGCAAAGCCGGGGCGCGGCACCTTGTTCTTGACGCAGAGGGTGATGATGCCATGCAGGCTGGTGCATTCCAGACCGATGGAAGCGCCGTCTGCCGGCACCCAGGTCTGGAAGTCCTCGATGTACCGGGTCAGCTCCGGGCTGGACGGGGCGAAGGGGTCGCCCAGATAGCTCACCCAGAAGTCCGCCGGGAAGCCGCTGATGTACTCGCCCATCTGGAAGATGCGCTTTTTGATGCTGAGGCTGGCTTTCTGCTGGTAGACCCGGTAGACCCAGCCCATCTGCTCCGCGATACGGAACAGTTTTCGCTCAGCGGAAAGGTTTTCTTTCAGGTCAGCGTCCACGCCCACGGCCACTTCGGCCAGCGGGGCATCTGCCGTCAGCGGCAGCTTGCGCTGGAAAGAGGCCACGCAGTTGTAGAGGGCGTTCGGCGCACCCAGCGCGTCGCGGGCGTCTGTCGAGTAGCTGTAGAGCACCTCGTCCTTGTCCAGATACGCCTGCACCGCCTTACAGAGCAGGGCCATGAGGGTACTGAAAGGCTTGACGCCGCAGCGGAGGGCGGCGTCCACAAGCCCCGCCTTTTCCAGCCGGATGCGGCAGCAGGTGGGCGTCTCTTCAAAGGTCTGCACCACGGGGCGTTGCATATCGTTGGCCACCTGACTCTCGGGGTACTTTGCAAGGATGTCCTCGATGTCGTAGGCAGGGTCCGTCTCAAGGGTCCGGCCCTCGAAAGCCGTGCCGTACCGCAGGTTGCAGTAGAACTGCAGCACCATGGTCATGAAGGGTGCTATGCCCCGGCCATCGGCCAGAAAGTGGAACCAGTCGAAATAGACGACTTTCCCCTCATAGCTCAGGGCAACCGTAAAGCCGTTCTCGTCCGGAAATTCGGGCTTTGCGCTGCCCTGCCGCACCGGGCAGGGGGCGTCCGACGGCTCGAGGTGGAGCAGCTTTTTCTCCCACACCGGCTTCTGAAAATAGTAGGGTGCCTTTGCCCGGGCCGCATCCAGAGCCTGCTGCAAAAGCGCACCGTCCACGGCGTCTTTCAGCGTGACCTGATAGCGGCAGTTGACCATGTTTTCGCGGTAATAGTAGACGATGCCCTGAAAAACAGAGCGCTGTTCGGCATCCATTCCTTATTCCCCCGCGTGTGCGGCCAGATAGTCGGCCAGATCGCTGATGGTGACGAAGTTGCGCAGCTCCTTTTCGGGGATGCGCAGGCCGAAAGTCTCCTCCAGGTCGGCGACGACGGTCAGGATCTCCATGGACGACAGGTCCAGATCGTCCATCAGGACGCTGTTCTCGTTGACATCCTCGGGGGAAATTTCTGCAACATCTTCCAGAATTGCAAGGATCTGGGACACGATCTCGGTTCTTTCCATAGTTTGAATCTTCCTTTCGTAGTTCCATTAAAGGCGGCTGCGGCTCTTTTCCAGTATTCCGCAGCCTGCCCGGTTTATTCTTACTTGCGCAGCAGCTTGCCGGTGCCGGTGCGGGGCAGAGGCTCGGTGCTGAACTCCACGGCGCTCATCCGCTTGTAGAGCGGCAGGGTGCGGTTGGTCTCGGTGATGAAGTCGCGGACGGTCTGCTGGTCGGCCTCGCTGCAGTAGATGACGGCACAGATCTTCTTGCCCTTCTCCCTGACGATGCATTCCTTGACGGCCTCGCACTTGGACAGCAGATTTTCCAGTTCTTCGGGGCTGACGTTCTCACCGTTGTCGAGGATGATGATATTCTTCTTGCGTCCGGTGATGTAATAGAAGCCGTCCTCGTCCACACGGGCCAGGTCTCCGGTGTGGAACCAGCCGTCGGCGTCGAGGACTTCTGCGGTGGCCTCGGGGTCCTTGTAATAGCCCAGCATGACGCAGCCGCCGCGGATGCAGATTTCGCCCGTCTCGTCCAGCTTGTACTCGGCGTGGTCGTCGGGCTTGCCCACGGCGCGGATGTGCTTTTCGTCCTGCTCGTAGTTGATGATGCCGTCGCCGCAGGTCTCGGTCATGCCGTACACCTGAGTGATCATCATGCCCTGCTGTGCCAGCTCGGCCAGCATGGCGCCGTCAAACATGGCAGAGGAGCCGCAGGGGTTCCAGACGCCGTTCAGGCGGGCGCGGCGGCCCCGCTTGACGTCTTTGTAGATGGCCTCCATCAGCATGGGAGCCACAGCGATGGCATCGCTGTGCATCAGGCCGAGGTCGCGGTAGAAGTCGCGGATGTCGGCGGAGAGGTTCAGCGCCCAGCCCTTGCAGGCCCAAACGAAGAGGCAGATGAACGTACCCAGATGGAACAGGGGCAGGATGGCGAAGTTGCTCAGGACGTCGTTTTTGTCCTCGGGCATATGCTCGTGCTTATAGTCCAGCATGGCGTCGCCGAATTTGACCTGGCACTCCACCGTGGTAAAAAAGTTGCGCTCCGAGAGCATGACGGCCTTGCTGCGGCCGGTGGTGCCGGAAGTGAACATCAGCACCATCAAATCATCATGGCCCACGCAGTCAACAAGCTCTGCAGGCGCGCTGTCCTTGAAGGCGTCCATCGGGCGGAGTTTATCGCCGTAGGCGGCCTCGATGTCGGGGCGGCAGCCATAGTCGATGCCGTCGTTGACGATGAGGGAAGGCTCGACAAGGCCCAGCTCATATTCCAGCTCGGGCCAGGTCTTTTTCTGGTTGATGGTCACGACGACGGCCCCGGCGAGGATCGCGCCGAAGCTGTTGACGCCGTACTCATAGCAGTTGCGGCTCATGATGCCGACACGCTTGCCCTTGATGTCGGGGATATTCTCCTTAAAATAAGTAACAGCCCTGCGGATGTCCTGCACATACTGAGCGTAGGTCTTTTCCACCACAGTCTTGCCATCGGCGGCCACATAGCGGAAAGCCACCCGGTCGGGGTACTGCTTCGCCATGACGTCCGTGATGAGCTCATATACAGTCTTTATCATTTTTGTCGCTCCTTGCTGTTTTTATTTATTGCAGCGAAACGCCGGCAGCTGACATTTTCTGCCTCAGAGTAATAATACCTGTTTCGACAGAGAAATGCAACCACGCGGCGTATTCTTTTCGCTGTTTCTTCTTCCTTGTTACTTCCGCAGCAGCTTCCCCAGAGCGTTGCGGGGCAGGGGCTCAGCGGTGAACTCCACAGCACTGATGCGCTTATACAGCGGCAGGCTGCGGTTCACCTCGGTGACGAAGGCTCTGACCTCTTCCTGCTTATCCTCAGAGCAGTAGATGACGGCACAAATTTTCTGGCTCTTCTCCTTCACGATGCACTCGGTGATGGCCGGGCAGAGGGCCAGCTTCTTTTCCAGCTCTTCGGGGCTGACGTTCTCGCCGCTGGCGAGGATGATGAGGTTCTTCTTGCGGCCGGTGATGTAATAGAAGCCTTCCTCATCCATCCGGGCAAGGTCGCCGGTGTGGAACCAGCCGTCGGCGTCGATGACCTCTGCCGTGGCCTCGGGGTCCTTGTAGTAGCCCAGCATCACGCAGTCGCCCTTGATGCAAATTTCTCCGGTCTCGTCCAGCTTATACTGAACATGGTCGTCGGGCTTGCCCACGGCACTCATGTGCTTTTCGACCTGCGTAAAGTTCAGGATGCCGTCGCCGAAGGTCTCGGTCATACCGTAGCACTGGTTGACGACGAAGCCGTTCTGGGCCAGCTCCAGCAGCATCTTGGGGTCGAGGGCAGCGGAAGAGCAGCACAAGTCCCACAGGCCGTTCAGACGGCTGACGCGGCCACGCTTCATGTCGTTGTAGATGGTCTCCACCAGCATGGGGGCCGAGGCCATGACGTCGCTGTGCATCAGGCCCAGGTCGCGGTAGAAGTCGCGGATGTCGCCGCAGAGGTTCAGGGCCCATCCGGCAGGCGGGTAGGACATGACGCAGACGAAGCAGGCCATGTGGAAGAGGGGCAGCAGGGTCATATGGCTCAGCGGCAGCTTCTGGCCTGCCGGGAGGCGGTTGGTGATCCAGTTCTCTGCCACCTCCGAATAGGTGTGCAGGCTGGCGCACATATTCCGCTCCGAGAGCATGACGCCCTTGCTGCGGCCGGTGGTGCCGGAGGTGAACATCAGCATCATCAGATCATCGTGGCCCACGCAGTTGGTCAGCTCGCCGGGGGTGGTATCCTTATAGCAGTCCATGGGGCGGAGCTTCGGGCCGTAGGCGGCTTCCAGCTCGGCGCGGCAGCCGTAGTCGATGCCGTCATTCAGGATGAGGGCAGGCTCCACAAGGCCCAGCTCATATTCCAGCTCCTCCCAGGTCTTTTTCTGGTTCAGGGTCACGAGGACGCCGCCGGCGAGGATGATGCCGTAGGACGCCACGCAGAATTCATAGCAGTTCCGGCTCAGCAGAACGATGCGCCGGCCCTTGATGTCCGGCACTTCGGCCTTGAGATAGGCCGTCATCCGGCGGATGTCCTGCGCATACCCGCGATACTTCTTCTCCACGACAGTCTTGCCGTCCTCGGCCACATAGCGGATGGCCACATGATCGGGGAACTCCTGCTCCATGCAGCGGGTCACCATGTCGTATACGCCTGCGGGTACTTTGATGTATTCAGCCATCGGTCTTTCTCCTTCTTTGTCAAATTTTCAGCTCTGCACTTTTTTTCATTCACTTTCCAGAGTCATTCCGAATCTCTGGCATTTCGAGGAAAACTTTGGCACGGCTCCTCATGGCAACAGTATACCGCAAGCAGAGCACAAACGCAAGATTTAATTGCACAAATATGCAACTTGAGCTTGCATTCGATTTGTGCAGGCAGATGTAATTCTTTCCTTTTGTTGCGATGCGCGAAAAGCTGTGATACACTTTTTTTCGTCAGGACGAAACTTCACCCGGAGGTCGAGTCCTTATCAAATTGACAGCAAGCCCAAAAAGCATTATACTGTTTATATCATTTGGCAAAAAAGCTCCCCGCTGAGCTTCATATTTTTATTTATCGCGCCTAAAACACGGCCTTCCGGGGCCTCCGGGACGAATGGCGCACAAGGAGGACCCTTTTCATGGAAGGCACCAAGCCCCGCACTGTAAGCAGCCTTGGCATGTTCGACCTGCTGAAAGGCATCGGAATGCTGGCCATCGTCTTTGCCCACACGGCAGAGCTTTACCCCCTCGGCACCAACGACGTCACCCCTTTCGCGTTCGCGCTGTTCGCTTACCGCGAAGCGCTGATGGCCGCCTTTTTTATTGCCAGCGGCTACGGCTTCCGCAAGCGCTCCATCCACAAATGCATCGAGCAGCAGCTCAAGACCCTGCTCAAGCCTTACCTTTATACTGCACTGGCCACCACGGTGCTCCACGCTTTCCTTCACCACGCAGCTTTCGGCTCGTGGGATGCCGCCATCTCAGAATCGGCTAAGGTCTTAGGCGGTTTCCTGTTGGGCCTGCCCCACACGGCCACTTACTTCGGGCATCAGTTTTTCTCCTGCGGCCCCATGTGGTACTTAGTGGCCCTGATGCTGGCGTGGGTGCTTCTGGACGTGCTGCTCGAGATCTTCCCCGAGCGGTACATAACCCCCGCAGTCGTCGGCGTCACCCTGCTTGGCTGGGGCGTCACGCTGGTGTGGGAGGCTCCTTTCTGCATCGCACAGGGCATGGTGTCGCTGCCCTACCTTTACATCGGCTATCTGGCCAAGAAGCGCCGCCTTTTCGAAACTCCCCTTTCCGGCAGAGCCAGAGCCGGACTTATCGTGTCCGCGCTGGGCGTCGTCGCGGGCGTTTTGCTGACCCAGAGCACCGACTGCGTTTCGCTGGGTGAGTGGACGATGGGGCCGCTGAGCATCCTGCTGGATGGCGCAGTGGGCTACGGCATCATCCGGCTCTTTTTGAAATGGCAGCGCCGGGTGGACGGCCCCATCTCCCATGCCATCGAGTGGGTGGGCCGGCGCTCGCTCTTCATCTTCTGCATCCACACTGTGGAGCTGACGGCCATCCCGTGGTATCTGATGGCTGCAAAGTATGCTGACCATCCGGTGCAGGGGATGCTGCTGCAGTTCGTGTTCTCGCTTGTGTCCATCTTCGCCGTCACCGAACTTCTGATGCGCCGCAAAGAGCTTGGCCGGAAGCTTCGGGGCGGCAAGCCTGCGGACAAGCCCCGCCGCTATGCGGCAAAACACTGAAATTCCTGCGCTTTGGTATCCAGCCATTTTGAGGGCAGACTATAGTTACTTTTGATGCATGGGCTTGCAGCGCGGGTTGTACGCCTTGCGATAAATCGGAGGAGGCCCCGGTAATGATGAACGAAACTCCTGAAGCGGCTCTGCGCAGCCGCATTGCGGACCTTGAACAACAGCTCAAACTTGCAGACGAAGGCACTTCGCGGCTGGCCCAGCGCTGCCTCGAGCTGGAAAAACAGCTGCAGACCTTCTATGCTGCCCACCCCCAGAAAGAGAGGCAGACCGACTCGCCTGCTCTGGTGCAGCCGCTGCTTTACTATGATGCCGGGTTCGGCTTTTCCCAGAAAGACACCGTCAAGGCCCCGGACTACGAATACGACGAGCTGAACGGCATGGTGACAGCGACCTTTGAGCTGCCGGAGACCGCGTTCAATCTCCGTTTCGACCCCGGCGAACTGCCCTGCTGCATCACTGATTTCGTCTTCTCGGATGACCGCATCCTCTGCCGCCCGGTGAACGGTGTGCCGCTCCACGGCGACGGCATCCTGTTCCTCAACGACGACCCGAATTTCATGCTGGAAGGTCTGAACCGTTTCCCCGCCGGGATGGAGCTGGGCGTGAGCTACTGCTACTTCCCGCTGGAGCCGCTGTCTGACGACCCATTGTTCGCCGCCGTTCTCGAGGGCGTACAGTATTTCCAGAAGACCCGCGTCTGCGAGCAGAAGCACCTCGACCAGCTGGAAAAGACTACGGCTGACCAGAAGCAGACCATCGAGGCCCTGCAGAAGAATCTCTCCGAGCTGCATCAGGCCAACGCCGAGCTGAGCGCCCGGAGCAAAGCCTACGAGAGCTCGCTGGAAAACATCCTCTCTTCCAGCAGCTGGAAACTCACGCTGCCCCTGCGCCGCCTGCTGGGGCTGTTCCATCGCAGCCATTGAGCCTGCCTGCGGAGAGGAGGATACGATGTACAGCAGTTATACCACTCTGCAGCGGGTTCAGCTCGCCAAACAGGAATATCTCGACACCCAGGAAGTTTTTCTCGGCGTCTATGCGCCGGGGCGGAACGCCGCCCTGAAAGCTTCCCTGCAGGACCAGCTCCACCGCAAATTTTTATTGACGGACAGCCTCCGCCCCGAAGCCCTCGGCAGCGCCGTCGGTGTGCTTCTGGTCAGGGAAGACCTTTTCCTGACGCCCACGGCCCTTTCCTGCTTTGCGGACGCACTGCGCAGCGGCGCAGACTACGTCACCAGCGACGCCGTCTTCGGCTACTCGGGCGTCACCACCCTCTACCACAGTCAGGGCTTTGCAGCCTGCCCGGGCTGCGCCCTCGTCTCCCGGGAGCTTCTGCGCCGCTGTCAGGCGGAAGCCCGCGACCCGGAAAATCCCGTCGAACTGCTGACGCTGGCGGCGAAGCTCCGCCGCAGCCACGTCTGTCTCCCGCTGGCGCTGGCCCACTATGAGCGGGACATCTGCGCCGAAGATGTCTGGTCTGTAAAGGGGAAGCGCGTCTTTATCATGAGCCACCTGCTGGACATGACCGGTGCGCCCATCGTGCTGGTGAGCGCCGTGCCGGTGCTGCGCAGCATGGGCTACGAAGTGGTCGTCCTCGGCCCTGAGGACGGCGGCTCCATGCCGCTTTTCCTCGAGGCGGGAGCTACCGTCATCACCCGCAAGGGCTGTGTCCAGTCGCCCCTGCTCTGGGGGCTGGCCCTCTGCGCCGACCTCGTTCTGGCCAACACCGTCGTGGAGGCCCGGGCCGTCCGCGCCCTGAGCGGTGCGCGGGTGCCGGTGCTCTGGTGGCTCCACGATGCCTTTGCAGGCTACCCCCACATCGCCCACCAGATCCCCAGAGAGCTGGGCAAAAATATCCGGCTCTACTCCGTCGGCAGCCACGCCGCCAACGCCATGCACTCGGTGCGGCCGGAGTTCAACATCCGGCCCCTCATCTACGGCCTGCCGGACTACGCCGCCGAGAAGTTCTCCCACTACGATCTGAGCTATGCGGGCGGGCGGCCTCTGTTCGCCACCGTGGGTTCCTTCGAGAACCGGAAAGGCCAGGACATCTTCTGCAAGGCCATCCGGCTGCTGCCGCCTGAGACCATGAAGAAGGCATCCTTCCTCTTCGTGGGCAAGGCCGCAGAGGCTGAGATGATGGACGCCGTGCGGAGCCTGACCGCTGACTGCCCCGACAACGTCTTTTATGTCAAGCGGCTCACCCGCGACGAGATCAAGAGTCTGATGGCCCAGTGTACCTGCCTCGTCTGCGCCTCCCGCGACGACCCCATGCCTACTTTCGTCACCGAGGGCCTCATCTTCGGCAAGCCCGCCATCGTGTCGGAGCACACCGGCACCGCCGGGCTCATCACCGAGGGCGTGGACGGTTTCGTCTACGAGGACGACGACCCCGAAAAGCTGGCCGAGCGGCTGGCCTGGGCCATCGAGCACCCGGAAAAGCTGGCCGCCATGCGTCCCGCCTGCCGTGAGCTTTACGAGAGCCATTACTCCAAACAGGCGTTTTCTGACAGTTTACAACAGGCTGTAAAGGGGCTCACCGGCGAGTAAGCTCCCCGTTCTTTATCACTCTGCCGAAACTGAGGCAAAAAATTTGGCAGTTGTTCACAAACACATCTCCGGACTGTGATATACTCTCCTAAGAGTTTATCCCAGTCCATTTTTTGTTGAAATTTGAAAGGAGTCCCCGCATGAGTTCGTCCGCCTCCCCCGCCCCTTCGCGCCGAAAGACCCTGCTCTCGCTGGGCGTTCTGGCCCTGCTGACCGGCATCGTGGTGTTCATCTTTCGGGAGCACTGGGCCGAGATCTCCGAGGCGCTGAGCCGGCTCACCCTCGGGCAGGGGCTTCTGGCGCTGGCCGTGGGCCTGAGCTACCCGCTTCTCGAGGGCGTATCCAGCTGGCTCATCGTCCGCAGCCGTCTGCCCCATTTCCCGCTGCGGCAGGGCATCGACAATGCATGGATGGGGACCTTCGGCAATGTGGTGGGCCTCGGCGCAGGGTCGGTGCCGTTTCAGACGTGGTATCTCCACCGGCGCGGGCTGGACGTCGGCCCCGGCGTGGGGCTGATGACCCTGCAATACGTCTTCCACAAGACAGCCGTCCTGCTTTACGCCACCGTGCTGCTTCTGGCGGGCCGTCCCTGGATGGCGGCCCACTCCGACGGCGTGCTGCGGTATCTGCCCGGGGCCTACGCTGTCGTGGCGGGCGTCATCGTGGGGCTCATCGCCCTCTGCGCCCTGCCGGTGGTGCAGCGTCTGGCCCGGTGGCTGCTGCATTTTCTGCCCGACACGGGCCGCTGGGCCGAGCGCCGGGAAAGCTGGCTCCAGCAGCTGGACACCCTGAGCACCGAGAGCCGCCATCTGCTGGCGGACAAGCCCCGCTGTGCCGCCATTCTGGGCGTGCATCTCGTCAAGCTGTTCCTGCTCTTCTGCCTGCCCTGGATGGGGCTGCGGTTCATGGGGCTGGATACCGGACTGGCCTTCTGGCAGGTGCAGCTCCTGACGTCGCTGACCCTCTTTGTCTCCAACGCCCTGCCCAACGTGGCGGGCATGGGCTCGGTGGAGACGGCCTTCCTGCTGGTGTACAGCAGCTTCCTCCCCGATGCTTCGTCCATGAGCCTGCTGATGTTCTACCGGCTGGCCAGCTATTACGCCGTCTTTGCGGCAAGCGCCGTCGGCTTTGGGCTGGCGCAGAGAAGATTATCTCGTGAATAACAAAAAACCAGTGCATCTTTGATGCACTGGTTTTTGCTTTTACAATATCAGCCCTTCATGGGGACAAAGCCCACGAGGTCCTTCACCACCTCGCCGCCGATGATGAGGCCCACGACCGACGGGACGAAGGCGTTCGAGCCGGGGACGGAGCGGCGGATGGTACACTTGCGCTGGGTACCCGGAGGGCAGATGCAGTGGTGTTTGCAGCTGATGGAGTCATCCTCGATGGGAGTCATGACAGGCTCCCTGGAGTAAACGACTTTCAGGTGCTTGATGCGGCGCTTGCGGCACTCGGTGCGCATGACCTTGGCCAGCGGGCAGACGGAAGTCTTATAAATATCCGTGACCTCGAAGCGGGTAGGGTCCATCTTGTTGCCTGCACCCATGGAGCAGATGATGGGGACGCCAGCCTCCTTGCACTTCATGACCAGCGCGATTTTACCGGTGACAGTGTCGATGGCGTCCACCACGTAGTCGAACTGGCTGAAATCGAAGCTGTCCTGCGTCTCAGGGCCAAAGAAGGTCTTGTAGGTGGTGACCTTGATGTTGGGGTCGATGTCGTGGACGCGCTCTTCGGCCACATCCACCTTGAACCTGCCCACCGTCTTGTGGGTGGCGATGATCTGGCGGTTCAGGTTGGTGAGGCAGACTTTGTCGTCGTCGATCAGGTCGAGAGCCCCCACGCCGCTGCGGGCCAGCGCCTCGACGGTGTAGCCGCCCACGCCGCCCACGCCGAACACGGCTACGCGGGAATCGTGCAGTTTGGTCATCGCTTCCGCGCCCAGCAGCAGCTGGGTGCGGGAATACTGGTCTTGCATATACTTTCTCCTTTAGGTTCTGCTTTTTACA
>ERZ809074.2431-NODE-2431-length-20539-cov-14.116481_pt1 | contig 20539 bp, 20 predicted proteins | sample MGYA00520795_ERZ809074 | MGnify/ENA primary metagenome ERZ809074 (study PRJEB31570, sample SAMEA3212989) | Homo sapiens | biome: human-gut; feature: human gut; material: fecal | place: Sweden | collected 2011 ...
ATGCCAGGATCGTAATGTCATCGGACAATATGGTGTCCGGCGTAACGGAAACATCTGTTTTTCCAGCGCGTTTGATGCCGAGAATGTTGAAATTGTGCTTTCATGGATCGCATCAGGTTCTAAAAAGGATAAAACCATGGCCCGGAAAATGCAGGTCATTAAGCCGTTCTCAAAGTATGTTTCAGCACTTGATAATCTTTGGGCGCATTTTCAGAATATACAACATCTATCATATTTGAATAAAATGAAGTTATATCTCAATTCTATGACAGGCAGAGCACTTGGCCAAAGTCCCCTTGCCGAACCGACAAAGGCCATTGGCACAGTGAGAACTGCGTCAATGGCCTTTTTACACCTTGAACTACGTCCCGGGTCGGGCACAGAGATGCTCAGACGGACAGTGATGCGCACGAACACTTGGTTCGCTTTGCAACAAGCTGAATGCAGTGGAGGTAAGCAATATGGTATTCCAAGTTACCGTATATACGGAGGACGATGGCAGCATCACACTCTCCATGGATGATATGGACCTTGCCGTCAATGCACCCTCGAAGGAAGCGGCCATCAAAGCGCTGTGCCGGGATATGGTGGAGTATGCGGAGGAATACCGCAAAGCGTTTTGCCGCGTATTCCGCAGCACCTAACAGAGCCGCACACGCCCCTCTTGTGAAAGAAATCCTGGCCGCAACGCCGCAGGAACTGTGCGATGCCCTCGTGTTCCACCCGGAGCAGATGCGTCCAAACCATCCGCACAGAACCGTCACGGAGCGTTTGGAGGAATACTACCATACGCCCGTAAATCAAATAAACCCCACAAAAGAAGATGAGATCGACTGGGGCAAACCGCAGGGAAATGAGATTTGGTAACGCATTCGAGTCAGGACTTCACTTTGCCAGCGTCTCATACGCGATACGGTTTTTCTCCATGAGCTGCTCGGAAATCTTCCTCACATCTTCATCACTTGCCTGACAGGGCTTCATTTGGAGAACCAAGCGAATAAATTCTTCCCGGTCTTTGATAATGGTATAGGGCGCATATTCGCCGTATGCAGCAGGGCAGCTGATGGTAACGAGCTGTAAGTGCTCTAAGGAAGTTGCCGCCTGCAAATCGCGCTTCAGTTCGACAAGCTCGGGGCCATGCTCTACGGGCATGGCGTAGCATCCGTGTTGATAAAAGTTTTTCGCAACCAGATAAGGCATATCAATGTTCCTCTTTCGGATGTGCTTGATAGGCCTCCAGAATACTGGAAGGGCCTTCCCGCCACATTCCCGTCTCCAAATCATAGATGGCATCGTAGACTGGTGATTTTATCAGCTTTTTTAATGCATCGATCCCTGAAATCCCCTGCTCTGCGGCAAGCATTTGTGCCGCCATTGTGAGGACTCTGTCAGCCGTGAATTTTTTTGAGGATGCTCTCATGGGAGCATCCTTTTTTTGAAATTTTAAGGCATGGAGGGCTTGCTCTGTCCTGAAGCAATATTGTTCTGACAGCTGTTCCGGGAAAATATGAGAAAGGGCGGAATTTATGGCATCTGCACTTTCTGGCGTCCCATAGGATTCTGCCAGATAGGCTGTCAGAATCATGCTTGTATGGTCATCAGGACGCTTTCCGATTATCACATCATAATCGGAATATATATTTCCGCGGCTCCCCGCGGTTGAGTACTTGTTATAATTAGTGTGTCGGCTTCTCCGGCTGCCCGGCTAAGATCGCCGTGCATTGGCCCAGCGGCCTGCCTGCGCAGACAGGGCAGCCGCAGCGCTGTTTTCCTGTACGGCTGCTGATGACCGATTTCCACGCATGGCCGTTTTCACACAGCCACCATGCCTTCCGGCTGCTGCCGGGCGTCACCTGCTGCGGCGTGAAACTGCCATTAAGGGTCGGATGCCACTGCGACGCGATCACCGGCTCCTTGGTCTCCAGATCATTAAATCCCGGCAGGACCTTGCGGTTGGTGCAGTACGGGCAATCGCTCCCCTTGTTCACACGGTGGGCGATGACCGCGCAGAACGAATGTCCTTTGTCGCAGAGCCACCACACGCGGCGATTGGAATATACGCTCACCGCCTCCGGCGTCAGCGCACCGTTCTTTTTCCGGTCCCACTGGACCGCAAGCTGCGGATGCAGTGAAGCGAGATCATTAAATCCGGACAGGACCTTTTGCCCCGCACAGAACGGACAGCCTGCGTTTGATGTGACGCGGCTGGCAACGCTCGCCTGCCAGCTATGTCCTTTCGGACACCTCCACCAGACCTTCCGGTGTGCTCCCGGCATGACCTGCGTCGGCAGCAGCGGAGAATTCTTTTCCGCGTCCCACTCCGAAAGCAGATCAGGGAATTTTGCTGCCAGAGAGTTTTCCTCCGGCAGAACAGTGTGGCCCGCACAGATGGGACAGCCCGTTCCCCGCGTGCGGATTCTGACTTCGGAACGATAGGAATGGCCTTGGGAGCATCGCCACCATACCTTTTGATGGCTTCCGTAGGTCACATCCTTCGGCGTGAGCGGCGCATTGCGTTCATCGTCCCATTGTGCCAGCAGGTGAGTTTGATCATGCCCGGCGCAGAAATCGTACAGAGACGGACGCATTACCGCTCACCTCCCGCAGAATCGTTGTCCGCCTGCAATGCAGGCGGATGGGTTTTTTGTAGCTGATTGTGTATCCGGCACAGTGGCTAAAAAAGTACAGGCTGCCGACCACTGCGATATACGCAAAATTTATATTTTACCATAGCACTCACCCAACAGAATAGCAATAGGCCAACGGCTTAAATCCGACTAAAAAAGCGTACTTTTTTATCCAGCCCTTTTCACTTTCTGCGTTTTCTTAACGATTTCTTTGCACCCGTCATCCTGCACCCAGAGCAAAAAACTCCGGTGGGTAACGCTCAGCAGTTTTCCTGCTGCCCGTGCGGACAGCTCGCCGCGCTCCCAACGTGCTTTGACTTCGCCGAGCCCTTCCGGCAGCGCCTTGCGGGGCCTGCCGAATTTCACGCCGCGCGCCTTCGCTGCGGCGATCCCTTCCGCCTGCCGCTGGTGAATGAACTCGCGCTCTGTCTGCTCCACATAGGATAGCAGCTGCAGCACGATGTCCGCGATCAGCGTTCCGGTGAGGTCGCGATTCCGCCGCGTGTCAAGCAGAGGCATATCCAGCACAACGATTGCCGCACCCTTTTCCTTTGTGATGACGCGCCATTGCTCCAAAATTTCCTCATAGTTTCTGCCGAGACGGTCGATGCTCTTGATCACAAGCGTGTCGCCGTCTTTCAGTTTGCGCAGCAGCCGTTGGTAGCTGCGGCGGTCAAAATCCTTGCCGGACTGCTTGTCCACGAAAATCGCCCGGTCCGTTAACCCGAATTCCCGCAGGGCGATGAGCTGACGCAGCTCATTCTGTTCCTTGGTCGAAACCCTTGCATAACCGTATTCCATGTGCTGACCTCCCAATTTATCGGTGGATAAATTGTAAGCCAGGTGCCGACCACATGGGGGATATAGTGTTGCAGACTCACCTCCGTTTTTCGCGTAGAGTACACGCATAGTGCGTGTACTCTACGCTCTATACGGGGTATTTTCTCATGTTCAAGGGAAATCTTCCATCCGCCGCTGTGTTTGACGCCGCATTCAAAAACTTACACGCAGTTTTTGTTGTCTGCGTATTATGTCCTCATATTTACTTGACCTTGGAAACGCGGATGCCCATTGCCCCCTGCGGCGGGTCACATGACCCGCCAGCCCCCTGTTTCATACGCGGCCCGGTTTGACGTTTACTGCCCCAATATGACAGTAACGGAACGTTTCACAACGTTCCGTTACACTTATCTTCCCCGGCCTTTCGGCCGGGGAAGATCTTTATAAGAGGTCTTGATCTCACTTTTCCGCGTACAGCCGCCACAGGAACGCCGCGATCTGCGCTCTCGTGCAGTCGTTGGCGGAGCCGAACAGCCCACCGCCGATGCCGTCGGTGATGCCGTGCTCCTTGGCCCACGCCACAGCCTGCGCATAGTAAGCGTCCGCCGCTACGTCGCTGAACCCGGCATTGCCGCTCACAGCGGGGCTGCCCGCCGCGCGGTACAGGAACGCCGCGGACTGAGCGCGGGTGCAGGTGGCATCGGGGCTGAACAGACCATCGCCCGTACCGCCGGTGATGCCGTTTTCAACGGCCCACGCCACCGCCTTGGCGTAGTAGCTGCCTGCGGAAACATCCGCAAAGCTGACCGTGCCCTTCGGCTCGGGAGAACCGGCGGCACGCCACAGGAAGGTGACGATCTGGGCCCGGGTGCAGTTCAGATTGGGGCTGAAGGTGGTGTCCGTAGTGCCCTGGGTGACCTCGCGCTTGAGCATCCACTCCACCGCGTCCACGTAGTAGGCGCTGTTTGCCACGTCCGCAAAGGGATTCACCCAGGTGAAGGTAGGCTCCACCGTCACCTTATCGGCGGGCATCTCAAAGGTGTAGGTGCCGTCGCCGTTGTCCTTGACGGCCAGCTGCTTGCCCTTGGAATTCCGGACGATCACCTCGTCCACCTCGTAATGGCGCTCCGGCTTCACGGTGATGGTCACCTTGTCGCCCTTGGCCGCGCTGGTCTTGGAGAGGGAAACGGAGCCGTCAGGATCCTTGCTCACCTCCGTCTGAACGGGGTGGGTGGAGGGTCTGGAGCTGCCGCCACCGCCGCTGGAGGGGCGCGTGGTGATCGTCAGCTTGCCGTCCTCATAGCGGATGGTGTAGTTGTCGGAGGCCGCCGCGCCGCCGGCAAGGATCTTGACCTCGCCGGTCTTGGTCATGTCGGGGGTGATCTCGCTGCCGTCCGCGCCGACGTACTTCACCGTCGGCTGGGTCGTCAGCTTCTCCTCGCCCACCAGACCGGAAATGGTGCAGCTGTCCTCCCCCAGCGTGGGGGCCTTGTCGCCCACATAGGCGGTCTGATCCTTGGCCTTGACGGTGATGACCGCCTTGCCGATGACAAACGTATAGGTCTTATTTGCGGTCGTTCCGTCCGCCCACTGGGTATTGACCGTGTCCTTCAAGGCCACTGTGACGGAATAGCCCGTCTCGTTGGCGTTGGTCTGCTTGTTGCCGGTGATGGTGTAAGCGCCATCCTCCGCCAGAGCGTAGGTCTGCTCCGTGCCGTTATAGGTGAAGACCGTGGCATCCGCCGTGGGAATGGTGATCGGCTTCTTCACCACTGTCAGGGTGCAGGTCGCCGCCGCCTCGTCATAATCCTCCGTGGCGGACGCCTTGGCGGTGATGACCGCCGTGCCCGCGCCCTTGATGGTGACCTTGCCGGTGCCGTCCACGGTGGCAACCGCAGGCTCACTGCTCTCGTAGGTGACGGTGCTGCCCTCAACCTTACCGGTAGTGGTGAGGGTAAAGTCCTCGTCACCGTAGGTCTTGGTCACGCTGCCGTTCTCAAACTTGAAGCCGCCTTGAGACAGCTTATTTGTGGGATGGAAGGTCAGCGTGGCGGTGATGTCCTTGTAGTTCGTGGTGGCAATGGTGACGCTGCCGCTCTCCTCCGATGCAGTCGCGATGTTCTTCGCGCTGAGGTAGGTGAGTTTGCCGCCACCCACGCTCACGGCGCTTAATATCGCGGTGGTGGGGCTCGTCAAAGACCAAGCCGTGATCTTCGCCCCGCCAGGCATCTGCCCTTCCGGGAAGAAATCTGCCGCCGTCAGGGTGCCGATCTGCGCAGTGCTGCGGCCCTTGACGATGTTTACGGTCGTGGACGCCGTTCCGGTATAATCCGCCTGACCGATGGCAGCCGCCTGTTCAAAGGACGTGGAGGACAGCGTATAATTTTTCGCTGTTCCGGTGACCTTCAAAGCAACGGTGCCGGTGACCTTATTGGCGGTATCCACATTCTCATCGTTGAATGCCGCGCCAATGACCTCGTAATCTGTGCCGATCTCCAGCTTTTCGCCGTTTTTCAGTCCGTTAAAGGCCACGGCAGTAACAGTCGCATCGGCGCTGCCGTTATAGGTCTTGTCAGCCACGGTCACGTCGGAGATGATCAGTACCGCCGGAATGATGTTCCATTCCTTGCATACCGTCCCGGTGTAGTTGCCGGTGCCGGTGACCCTGATCGTTGCCTTGCCCACATTGGTGTTCGCGCCGTAGGAAACGGTGTAATCCGTGTCCTCGGTCAGCGCCGTATTGCCGTCCACCGGAACAACCACCGGCTGGATAGACAGTCCGGTATAGGTCTTGTCGGGGAAATCGCCGATTGTGACCTTGGACAGCGGCTTCGGCGCGATGGTGAACACATAGGTCTTGTCCGCGTCCGTGCCGCCCTTCCAAACGGTGTTGTTCTTGTCCTTCAGCTGGACAGTTACATTCTGGCTGCCTGCGTTCGTCCGCTTCATAGTGTCCGATACGGTATAGTAGGCCGCATCGGCGAAATTGCCCAAAACATAGGTCTGCTCCTGACCCGTGTATTCAAACTGCGTGAGATCTTCGGTCGGGACGGCGATCTCACGCTTACTGATGGTGAACTCCGCCGTGCCTGTGTGGATCACGGTGTCTGTCTCGTAGGACACGGTCACTGTATAGTTGCCCGCGTCGGTGGGCCGCTCGCTTGACGTGGTGCCGTCCTTCGTGTTCGTGTAGGTGACGGTCACGGCGGGATCGGTAAGCTCCACACCGGTCGGCAGACCGTTTACCTGCAATTCCTTCGCGGCTTCTCCGAAGGTCCAGCCGTCCATGGTAACGGTAATATCATTGGCTGTGGGCTTTTCTTGCAGAGTCAGCGTGATCTCTACCGGAATAACTTTGTAGTTTCGACTGGTCACATTAACGGTTACATATGCTCGCATACCTACGAGATTGCTGGCCATCGGCTTCATGGTGATCGTTAAAATATCACCGTTTAACGCAGTATTAGTCAAATCCACATAGTCGGATTGAGAAGTAATGCCGAAAGCAGCGAGTGCCAAAGAGTCGCCGTGGCGAACTTTATTCTTCGTCAGTTCCTGACTCAAATCCACTGTAAAGGTTTGGGAAACAGAAGAAGGATGCATGTTGTTTACCGCTACGGGAACCGTTCCGTTGTATTGAATTGCCTGCTGGATAGTCAAGCCCCATTCGCTGGTAGCCGCATTGGTGGTATCCGTATCATTAAATACCGCTTCGATGATGTAGTCGCCCGCATCAGTTGGGTTTTCGTTCAGCTTTTCACCCTTGATATAGGTATTATCCTCGTTTTTTGTGGCAGTATACCAGTTAAACTCTGCAATATCACTGTATGTACCGCCGGAAATCGTCAAACGGCCAGAAGCCGGGTTGGCAAGCTGGGTGCCGTCGAATGTTTTGCCATACGGATAACCTTGCCAGCTCCGAATCGTCGGCGTTGCCTTGGTGATCTTAAAGCCGCGGGTTACGGTCAGGCCCTCTACCGTGATGCTGGCCGTGTAGGAGCCCGGCAGGGTGGGCGCAGTCGTGCCGAGGTCTTCGCCGGTCTCGCTGTTCTGATAATAGATTTCGATCGTCGAGACCGCCGGGCCGCGCCAGGTGGTCTGTTGGCTGGGATCTACCTGTGCGTTTTTACTATTAGAGCCGTACGTTGTGTCTCGGACTTTAAGCCACACAAAACCGCCGTTACAGTGTTCATGTTCAGTACCTATGGAATCTATGGTGGTCACTGGGCAGCCGGGAGTGACGCATTTGGCCCAGATCATATCGGTCGTTGCGGCGAACTGCCAGTTGTGGTCGTGGCCGTTGAAATGGAGCGTTCCGTCGTCCTTTTTTGTGAACGAGTACCCCTTGTCCTTCACGTCGGAGGAGAAGATCTTATCATAGTCCTCCCCCACCCCGCCGGTGGCGATGTCCGCGCTGGCTTCGCCCTGCGTGGAGATGCCGATTTTGGACGCGGCGTCCAGGGTTCCTTCGACGGTGATGGTCTTGCCCGTTGGCAGGTACACGTTGGAAGCGGCACCGCTCTTTGTGTTGCCGGTGATGCTTACCTTGCCGCTGACGGTGAAGGTGCCGGGGTAGGTGGCGCCGACATTGTCTTTGTAATCGCCCAGATAGACACCGCCGCCGCTACTGCTGACGCTGGTGCCGGCCACATTGCTGGTGATGGAGCCGCCGGACATTGTAAAGCTGCCGCCGTTCACGTACACGCCGCCGCCGGAGGAGCTGCTGGTGTTGCCCGAGATCTCACCGCCGGACATATTAAATACGGCGCGCCATTTGTCGGAGTCGGTGTAGTCAACGTACACACCGCCGCCAGCGGAGTAACCTGTGTTGCCGGTGATCTTGCCGCCATACATATTGAAGGTGGAGCCCGTCGCTACATAGACACCCGCGCCGAGTGTATTGCCGTCGTTATAATTCCCGCTGGTCGCGTTGCCGGTGATCTTGCCGCCGTACAGATTGAAAGTGCCGAGCACCTTCACACCGCGGCCTCTCATCCCGGTATCGTGCGTGACCGTGCCGTTGACCGAGCAGTCAGTGAGGGTGAAGGTTTTGCCCTTGTCAACCTTAATAACATTAATACTTCTTGTAGTCGCCGTGATGCTGTGGCCGTTGAGGCAGAGCACCACGCCGTCTGCCGGATGCCAGGTTTCACTCACTTCGATATCCTTGGCCAGATAATAGTACCCTGCTTCCAGCTTGTCGCTCAGAGCCCTAACGCTCGTCCAGTCCTTGCTGGTGTGGTCCTTGCAGTTTGCGTCGCCGCAGATGCAGTGGTCCTGATGCTCGCCCGCCGCCAGTGCCGCAGACTGGCTGAACCAGTCGGACAGCGCCTCCAGCTTCTCCGTGTTTTTCAGCTGTTCCCGCTGTTCTTCGTTCAGTGTTTCATAATACGCGTCGCAGGCGGCCTGAAACGCCTCGTAGACCGCCATGGCATCCGCATCGTCCATGCCGTCCAGCGCCTTCGCGTCAGGCAGAGCGTCGATCATCGCCTGCACGGCGGCCACGGCCTCGTCCTGCTTTACAGTCGAGTCCTCCTGCTGTTCTTCCTGTTCCGCAGACTGGCTCTCCTGCTCCGGGGCTGCGGACTGATTCTCCTGCTTTGCTTCCGCAGGCTGCTTCTCCTGCTTCGCTTCCCCGTTTGCCGGGTCTGCCGCTTCCTCCACGGCCGGGGGCGTCTGCGCCGTCCCCTCTGTCCCCTCTGCCAGCGCCGCCGTGGGCAGCAGCGTCAGGCACAGGGCCAGCGCCATGAGACAGCTCAAGATACGCTTCTTCATAGGTTTCCTCCTGTTCGTTTCCGTCTCTGCCCGAATCAGTCTCCCGCGGACAGAGAGCTTCCCGTAGGGAGAACTCCCTACGGGTCCGGGGGCGCCCCCGGACAGTTTTTCAGCTTTAGACGTTCAGTGTAGCATAATTTCCGCGCCTTGCGGGGCCGTCTACATGAAACGTCCATTTTTCGACACGAAATGTCACCGGAGCGGCTCCGGCCAACATGCCATTTCGCCTCTCTTTTTTCGCGATAAAATCATACACCGTACACCGGTGTACGATGCAAGAGCTTTTTTGAACTTCGGAAGAAATTTTATGAAACCCGGCGAAAAGCCGTTTCCCTTTAGTAAAATCGCCCATGCCGCCCCGCAAAAAAAGCAGCCGCCCCACGGCAGCTGCTTTCAGCGTGTCGAAAAATTCTTTTCTCCCCGCTACCCTTATTTTCAGAACTTTTACAAGTTCTGAAAATACTTGATTTCAATGGTGCAGGAAACCTCTCTTAGGTTATCTCCGCGCTAAGAGCCGCCTTGCGGCGGTTGCGCTCCGAAACACGCCTGTGGGCGTAGTCCCGCACACACCCTTCACCCGCAAGGGGTATGCAGCATCCGTAAAGCGGCACAGCCGCTAACGACTGCCCTACCCTACCGTCGCGGAAAATTGACCACTTTATTGACAATCTCCCCCCTGCATCCGACTTGCATCTGACCTCTTTTTTCGCAATAAATTTATATGCCTTTAAGCAAAAACCGCTTCCCGATATCGAGAAGCGGTTTTTGCTGCTTGGGATAAATATAGGAAGGTAAGAGGACGGCAAATAGTTGGCGGATACAGGGATAATTTTAGATGACCTGCTCCGTGTGGAGCCGTGCGATTTCGTCGCCGCTCAGATGTAGGATATCCGCCAAGATTGCATCGGTATCCTGGCCGATAGTGGGGGCAGAACGCTGCACCTGGTCCTCACACCCGTGCATCTTGATGGGGGTGCCAGGGATCTGGATCTCTTCACCGATGCCGTTATCATGGACCGTCCACAGCATATTGCGATCCAGCAGAGTCTCCTGCCGGCAAACCTGGTCCAAGCTGAGAATACGGCCAAAGGGGATCCCGGCTTCCACGATCATTTCCTCCAGTTCCGCAACCGTGTACTGCTCAGTCCAGGCAGAGATGATGCCCTTCAGATCACTGAGATAATATTCGCAGCGTTTGGTATTATTGATGAACCGGGGGTCTTCAGCCAGCTCCGGCTGACCCATGATCTCGCAAAGGCTTTTCCAAAAGCCGTCCGTGCCACAGGCCATCACGAAAGTGCCATCCTTGGCTTTATAGGCGTCAAAGGGAGAGATTGCGGGATCCCGGTTTCCTTCCGGCTTAGACACATGACCGGCCACCGTGTATTCCACACTGCTGGTCTCCAGAATAGAGAAAATGGTGTCCAGCATCGAGACGTCTAAACGGCGGCCCATGCCGGTGCGCTCCCGCTGGAACAGCGCCATGACAATGCCCAGAGACAGGTATGTGCCAGAATAGTTGTCCGCGATGGCGGGCCCCACCTTGGTCGGCTCATTTATGCCAGTCACGCTCATCATGCCGCCCATTGCCTGGGCGATGATGTCGTAGCAAGGCCGCTTGGCCATAGGCCCTTCTAGGCCAAAGCCGTTGATGGAGGCGTAGATCAGGCGGGGATTGATCTCTTTCAGGACCTCATATCCCAGCCCGAGTTTCTCCATCGTGCCGACACGGAAGTTTTCAACGACCACGTCAGCTTCTTTTACCAGTTTCTTGAAGATCTCCTTGCCTTCGTCAGCCTTCAAATTCAGGGATAGGCCATACTTATTGCGATTGATGTAGGCAAAATATCCGCTGGAACCATTTTTAAACGGCGCCCAGTTGCGGCTCTGATCGCCCTTCCCGGGAACCTCCAGTTTGATGACCTCCGCGCCTTGGTCAGCTAAATGCATCGTGCAAAACGGGCCGCTGTAGGCGTGGGAAAGATCCAAAACTCGTATGCCCTCAAGAGGTTTTTTTGCAGCAGCAAAGGCATTCACAGGAACCTCGTTGCTCATGAAAATATCTCCTTTTTAACATTTTTGATAGAAGAGCCGCACTCGTTGAGTGCGGCTCTTCATAAGTCGTGCATTATTCCGCTCAGCCTCTGCCTCGATCGCACAGAAAGCCGCAACTATGATTTACTTTTCAACCTTGTCTAACATATAGTCCTCTTCTTTGATGCTCTTTCCCGCATTTCGGAACGCAGAAATAATGATAACTGCCATGATAAATGCGATCGGGAATCCAATGATGACCCACATACCCTTAACCGAACCAACGCCTCCGGAAGCAACCAGCACATATGCGATCGCACCCATAATAACGCCGAAGAGGATCTTCAGTTTCTTGGGAGCCTCATCATCCACGCTGAAGCCGTGTGTGCTGATGGTAGCCAATGCGGCAGCCACAGGGTCCGCCATCGTAGAGAAAGATGTAAAGATTGACACCAGGAATACTGCAATCAAAACTTTACCCAGAGGGAACGAACTCAGAATATAGAAAATCGTGGATTCCATGCCTGTTGTGTTTACAGCATTCCAAATATCAAAGGTGCCGGAGCTCTGCATGTGAAGGGTAACGCCGCCAAACGCCGCGATCCAGACCATGCAGAAAATAGAGGGTGCCAGCACATTGACCAGGATGAAGGAACGGACGGTGCGGCCCTTGGCCATACGGCTGAGGAACATACCCAAAATCGGCGCATATACGATAAAGGAAGCCCAGTATTGGATGATCCAGTCGGCAGCCCAGTTGTCTCCATCAGCCATGGTATTTAAAATGGCTGTTTTGGAAAACATATTGTCCAGTAGGTGCGCAAAGGATTCCGTCCCAAGTTTCGCCATAAATGTGGACGGTCCAAGGATGCACACATAGATCAGCATTCCGATAAAGACGATGGTCGTGAAAGAAGACAGCTTCTTTAACCCGGTCCCAATGCCGGAAACACAGGACACAGTAAACAGCACTGTGATGATCACAGCCACTACCAGCCAAACGCCAGCTCCAGTCTTCAGCCCAGTCAAATACTCCACGCCAGCGCCGATCTGCATCAAGCCAACGCCCATAGAGCAGGCCACAGCGCCGCACATCGTAAAAATGGTCAGGCTATGGACCACCGTCTCCAGCTTGCTGGATCTCTTCCCGATTGCAGTATCCAGAACCGGCCCATAAGCCAACGGCTTTTTCATATTGTAAGCAGTCAGCGCAAATGCCACCGCACAAATGGTATACATGCAGTACTGGGGGATTGACCAGTTCCACATCGTCTGAGAAATCGAAAAGATCGCTGCTTCACGGCTTCCAGCTTCCACACCAGCCGCAACCGGTGGCGTCATGAAGTGGAAGATCGGTTCACCCATTGCCCAGAACAGCAGACCCGTTCCAATACCGCCGCACAGGGACATGGTGATCCAGTTCCAGGTTTTAAAGTCCGGCTTTGCATCGGGACCGCCGATTTTAATATTTCCGTATTTGGATAAGGCAAGCACAAAGGTCAAAACAACGCAAATAATGGCGAATAACTCAAAAAACCATCCTGCACGGTCTGCCATACCATAGAGGATCGTATTCAACAGCGAACCTAACGCATCTGTGGCAAAAACACCTGCACCCACCAACACTGCCAAACATATCAATGCCGGCCAAAATGCAGCTTTGTTGATATTTGTGTTTTTCATAGTCTCTCTCCCTATTTATTTCTCAAAATTCGCGTTTTAGAAATGCGAGGACCGGAGATTTTGATTTAATAGTAGATATCGATCTCGTCCCTATCATCGTGGAATTCAACTTCCTTGGCGCCCTCCAATTTGGCATAGTCTTCTTCAGAGAGATTCACCACAGGGATATCTACATTATAGAATCGCTTTGCAATAATGGGTCCTGTCAAAACCACAGGGTCACTACGCAAATTGATGATGGCCGCGGGAGCGCAGCCGGTACGGATCTGCTCCAGAATGATCAGGCCAGTACCGCTGCTGCCCTTGGGCGTTGTAAACGCCAAAACCTTGCCCGCCATATTTTTCATATACAGAGCATGGCGGTTGTCGCGGATCAGTCCGCTCTGAGGGTCCACAGTTCCCCAGAAGCTCATTGGCTCATTTGCCCAAAGAAGTTCTGCTCTGACATTGCCATAAACGGCCGTCTTGCACTTTACAGTCACTTTCTCCATGGTTTAGCCTCCTTCACAACCTTGCCAGCCACGGCAGACTCAATACACTCCCGCATACTTCCGAACACCGGCTGCAACCCACGCATGGCAAAACAGTAGGTATCAAACTTACCGGAGTTCGACATCATCGTGTTGGTACCCAGGTTTTTGTTCCGATATTCCAGGATGCATCCATCGCAGTAAATCTCAACGCCCAGGCGGATCAGGCGTTCATACAGGCCGCTGTCCTTCAGCCGATCCAGCACGCTTCTGGCTGTGATGAGCCAGAACTTCACGTGATCGTTCACACGCCTGCCCCGGAGCAGCTCCTCCACACGCGCACATTCATTATAAGAACAATGGGGACAGCCCAACACAACAGCATCAATATCCGTCACATCGGGATTTGTAATCTGCCGCTCTGCCTCCGCGAGATCGGAGAGGTGGATCTCAACGACCTCCTTCGGCTCCTTCCCACCGAAAGCCTGCTCTTTGGTCTGCGCCTCCGGCGTAACACCGATCATATGGAAAAGAGCAATACCGCCAGAAGATGCTGCGGTGGCACTGAACTGCTTCAGGATCTCATTGGTCATCCCCTTCGCCGGGACGCCTTCCAGTGCCCACACCCGGTCTGCCACAATGGAGCCATACGCATAGGAGACCAGGTTATAGATATCCTCTTCCTGGAAATACTCAGGCTTGATATCGGCTCCCAGCTTCACCAAGCCCTGCGCATACCGATTTTCAGGCACATGCAGCCCGAAGTAGGGTGCCCGTCCCGCAATGCCGCACAGCAGTTCCAGCGGGCCGGCATAGCGATTGGTTCTAGCTCCGATAATGGAGTTATAATAGCAGATAACGTTGGATTCCGCACTGGCAAACTGCTGACCAAAGGAGGGTGCAACACCGATATGGTAGGGTGCGCAGGACCACGTGGGAACAGCGCCCATCTTTACATGCGCAGCCTCGATACGACGGGTCGCCGCCATGGTCTCCACATCATGCTTTTGGCGGTCCCACAGATTAATGTCGCAAGCGGTGGCGTTTGTGGTGGTCGGAACAGAGAACTTTGCGCCCTTATTCGCAAGGTGTTCGGCAAATGCGACCTGCGCCTCGCCGGCATAGACCGTGCTGTCATCATGACAGCCGACAATTTCAACAAAGTTCTCAACATCATAGAATGATGCAAGATCGCACAGCGCCTGCATGGCCTGCTGGCGCATTTCGCCATGCTCACCATTCAGCATCGCTTTTTCATAATCAGTCAGTCTCATCATAATCTCCTTTCTAATTCCCCAAGATTTTTATTGATCACACCGTGGTCTTGCAGCTATATCTGTCCTCCCTTTTTTCGTTTTTATTTACTGGTCCATCACTTGCTTTTGGTCTAGAGCCCCCTTGATCTTGCTCTAGATGACGCGCTGTTTCATTACAGAAATTCACTGAAAAAGATCAGGCTGGTCGATCCGGCCAAATGTATAAGTAAGATCCACCGTAGCGCAGACCGCATCGGGTTCCAGACTCTGGGCGATCTTCTGCACCTGATTGATGAGCCGCTTCCTGCAATAACAGGTCAGGCTTGCGCCGGAATCATTCAGCACAACTCTACAAGGCAGCTTGGACTGCAGCTGTTTTGCCATCGCCTCCGGCCGCCGGGCATAGATCACCGCAGCACTGCGCCGGTCGATCTCGTAGACCTTATCGATGGCGATGACGCACACATAGAGATCCATGACAGAATACAGGAATAGATCCCAATTCTTCAACAGGATCGAACCAACGGTAATGATGATGAAGTCACCGACCAAGAGGATGTTACTGATGGGAAGATTGGGATATTTCCGCACCACCAAGCGGCCAACCACAGTCGTTCCACCGGTGGTAGCTCCCGCTTTCAGGATCATACCCAGGCCAATCCCCATCATCACACCGCCGATGACAGACGCAAGCAGGATATCCTGCGTCATAGGCTGGAGGACCATTGCCAGTTGATCCATTAAAATGGAGTTGAGAAAGACGGTCAGTGCCGTGTACACCAATAGCTTCTTACCCAGATAAAACACGCCGATCAAAACCAACGGGATATTGATCACCAGATTCAGAACGCCAATTGGAATGCCAAACAGCGCTTTTGTGACAACGGCAATGCCAGTCACGCTGCCCGGTATAATCTGGGCGGGGTCCAGAAACCATACCACAGAAAGAGAGTACAGAATACACCCTACTACGATCCACAGGACCTCGTTGGCAATTTGCTTTGTCTGCAAGTTCTTAACCATCTTCCTCGTTACTCCTTACTTCTCTGCAACGGTTTCCCTGCCTTGGCGATAGCACTCCATATTGCTGGGAATGTTGCGGCCTTTCTTGGAGAAGTAATGGTCAAGTCCTTCGCCGAACTTCTCCGGCTCAATGAGCCCGGTCGCCTGCATCATGGCTCCCAGCATCACCAGGTTGGCCGCACGGCCATTCTCCAGGCTGTTGGCGATGTTGGTGGCATCTACCTCGAACACATGGACATTCTTGGGATACTCACGCTCGCTCATCAGGCTCTTGTTGACGATCACATAGCCACCATCCCGCATATCGCCGATGAACTTATCGTAGGACGGCTCGTTCATGGCCAGCAGCACATCCAGCTTCGTGGGATAGGGGCTGCCAATCTCCTCATCGGAGATAACAATACTGCAGCTGGCCGTGCCACCGCGCATCTCAGCGCCGTAGGAAGATGTCCAGCTGACGTTCTTACCTTCCCGGGCGGCCACATCGATCAGAATCTTGCCGGCAGTCAGGATGCCTTGACCGCCAAATCCTGCTAAAATCATATCAGCCATTGTTTTTACCTCCGCGATCAACATACACGCCCAGGGGGAAGATCTTCTCGTTCTCATTCTTGATCTTTTCCATGGCAGCCACAGGGTCCATCTTCCAGTTGGTGGGGCAGGGAGACAGGACCTCGATCAGAGAGAAACCCTTGTTATCCCGCTGGTTTTCAAAGCCCTTCTTGATGTACCGCTTGGTTTCCTCAATGTGCTTTGGGTCATACAGAGCACCTCGGGCCAGGAACTCCACATCATAGGCGGACATGGACTTCAGCATATCCACGGGACGCCCCATCGTCTCAGCCTTGCGGCCTTTCTTACTGCTCAGAGTCTTGTCGCCCAGCAGCGTGGTAGCCAGATTCATCTGGCCGCCGGTCATGCCGAAGATACCGTTGTTCACCACGATCATGGTGATGGGAACATCACGGATGGCAGCATAGCTGGTCTCAGCCAGACCGATCACATAGGAGCAGCCGTCACCAGCATGGACATACACGGTCTTGTCGGGGCGGACCCGCTTCATGCCGGTGGCCACAGAAGCGCAGCGGCCATGGGGTCCCGCAATGAACTCATAGTCCATAGCGTCCTCGCTCCAGAACGCGCAGGCAATATCCACAGAAGCAAGCACACCGTCCTGCAGGCCCAGCTCTTCAATGCTCTCAGCGATCAGGCGCTGCACAATGCCGTGGCCGCAGCCAGGACACCAGCCGGCCGTTGCGATAATGGATTCGGGTTTCTTAAAAGTAGCCATCTCAGTACACCTCCACAGGATCGGCATCGCCCGCCATGACCTTACTGCAATATTCAATGATCCCCTCAACGGTGGGCAGTTCTTTTGCTGTAAGATGGCCGTATACCGGGCGGTCATTCCGGCTGGCCAGGATAATGTCCTGCCCCATTTGAGCAGTCAGGCTCATCTCTACGCTGACATAGCCCTTGACGCCGGCCGGCATCTTCTCAAACGCTTTTCTGGGAAAGGGCCACACGGTGATGGGCCGTAGCAGTCCCAGTTTCATCCCCTCTTTTCGGGCCTGCCGCACGGCGGAGCGGCACACGCGGGAGGAAATGCCGTAGGCCACCAGAACCAGCTCGGCGTCCTCCACCATGAACTCCTCCCAGCGCTGCTCATTCTCAAACATGGTCTTGAACTTCTCACGCATCTCGGGGTTGTAGGTTTCATAGCCCTGATACCAGCTGACGTTATAGGCGTTGTTCTTCTTCACGCCCCGTGGCTTGCCGGTCAACGCCCAATCGAACTTGTCGATATCGTGTTCCTTTGCCTCAGGCATGTAGCACTTCTCGATCATCTGGCAGATAGCGCCGTCGCTGAGAATCTCCACAACGTTGCGATACTTTTCCGCCAAATCGAAGGCCAGATAGGTCAGGTCGGCACATTCCTGCACGGAGGCGGGAGCCAGCACCAACAACCGCTTATCGCCGTGGCCGCCGCCTCGGGTAGAAACCCAGTAGCTGTCCTGGCCAGCGGTGATCTCGCCGTCGCCCAGACCATAACGCATGGCGTTCACCAGAACGGCAGGCAGATTGGCGGCGGAGAGATAGGAGATCTCCTCCTGCTTCAGATCAAAGCCCGGACCGGAGGAACTGGACATGCAGCGAGCACCGCAGGCGGCCGCACCGTACAGCATACTCATACTGGCAATCTCGTTTTCGCCCTGGATGAATACGCCGCCGCGCTCCTCCATGTGGTCAGCCATATACTCCAGAATCTCACTCTGGGGAGTGATGGGATAGCCAGCATAGAAGCGGCATCCCGCACGAAGGGCAGCCTCAGCAATGGCCTCGTTGCCCTTTACCAGCACATAATCTTCACGCACGTCTGTTTCCTCCTTTTACTCAACGGTAAACACATAGTCTGGGCACATCTTATAGCACATGCCGCAGCCAATGCACAAATCCTCGTCCACACGAATAATTTCATAGCCCTTCTTATTGACGGTTGTCAGCGGAACAATCGCTTTTCGGGGGCAAACGCCCACACACAGTCTGCACCCCTTGCAGAGCTCTGTGTTTGCTTTTGCTTTTGCCATATCCTTCTCCTCCATTTAAACCGTGTCTTTTTGAAATTCGTTGTCCGTATTTTGAAACGGCAACTACAAAATGCCATATTTTCCTCCCTTTGTCAATACTTTGCTTTCAATTTCTACATAGTGCATATCAATTTCATTTTTTTCTGTGCATATTTCTTATTTTGAAACGATATAATTATATGGTGAAACGTTTTGCGTATGAAAGCATTAAAATCGCGCTATGTACTGATACATTTCAGCAACTACTTCAGCACTCCTTATAATATCGGTTGACTTTTTATTTCACTTTTGATATGATTATTTCAAAATATGAACCATTGTGAAAGGAACTGACTGCCATGCCTGTTGCTGAAAATTCTTTTCAAGCGATTGACCGTGCCTTTCTGGTGTTGGAGACGATTGCCCACACAGGTGCCATGAGCCTTGCGGAGCTGCACAAGGCACTCAATATCAATAAACCTGCCCTCTTTCGCATTGTTCAGGCCCTCTGCAATAACGGCTATCTCCTTCGGGATGAAAAAACCGGGAGCTTTTCCCTCTCTCTGAAAGCCTTTGAGATCGGCGTCCACGCCGTTCGCAGCCTGAACTATATGTCCCTTGTCAAAAGTGTTCTGCGGGAGCTCTCCACAGAACTGGGAGTGATTGCCCAGTTCTCTGTAGAAGATCATAATGAACTGCTCTGTTTGGAAAGCATTGACATCAATAACACTGGCTTTTCCGTATACACACGGGTGGGTGAGCGTTCCGGCCTGTATTCCACCAGTGCCGGAAAGGCCCTATTGAGTCTTTTACCCAATGATGAGATCCTGCAAAAGTTCGATAAAATGACGATCCGAGCCCTGACGCCCAACACCATCACCACTCCTGACGCTCTCCTTCAGGACATTGCCAAAACCCGTACACGCGGCTATGCCTTGGATCTGGAGGAAAATGAACCCGGCTTATTCTGCATTGGCGTACCTCTCATGGGTTACAACGGAACCGCCCTTGGCGCTATCAGCCTCTCTGGGCGGTCTATGACGCCTGAGGATGAGCAGCGGCTCAGCACTATGCTGGTTTCTTCCTCACAGCGTTTGTCCACCATGCTGGGCTATACATCCCACTGAGTAAGCTATTTATGAAAAAACAGCTCCGGCTTGCCCGGAGCTGTTTTATTTTTAAATATTTTGAAATTTGCTATTTACATTTTGAAACGCTTGTTATATTATGCAGATACTGGAGACCATTAAAACTTGATTGGGAGGAAATCAGATATGCCGTATTTTGATATCGCCACCACACAGAAGCTCACCGATGCTTTCAAAAAACAGCTCCAGCAAGAGATGGGGCGCATCATCGAACTGGTTCCCGGCAAAAGCGAACGCTGGCTAATGGTACAGCTCCATGATGAGGTCTGCCTGAGCTTTGCTGGTAGTGCTGACGCCCCCGCAGCCGTAATTACCCTCAAAACCTTCGGGGAACTAATGGCAGAGCAATACGATATGCTGACCACAGAAATCTGCCAGTGTGTCGGCACACTTTTGCAAACAAACCCCGACCGTATTTATGTCATCTATGAACCCATTACCCATTGGGGATGGAATGGCTCTAACTTTTAACAGGAGGCTTTTTTCATGGATCTGAAGCGAATCGGCAATGGCGCCCACTATAGCGAAGTCATCGATTATAACGGCATTCTTTACCTCAGCGGGCAGGTCAATGTGAACACCCATGAGATCCGCTCCCAGAGCAAGGCCATCTTTGCGGAGATTGATCGTCTGCTGGCAGAAAATGGCTCTGATAAGGAGCATATTCTCTTTGTAACACTATATCTGAGCGATGCGGCGAACTTTGAGGGCATGAACGCCGAGTGGGATGCGTGGTTTCCCGAAGACAAGCGGCCTGCCCGTGCTTGTATTGTCACTGGTATGGCTGTCCCTGGCATCCTGCTAGAAGTCGTTGTGACCGCTGCGAAAAAGTAAATCGACGGCTGTTCATACAGCTTCAGAAAAATAGGTATCTCAAATGACTGGTATCTCTGTGCCACGGCAGCCATGAGTTCCTGCGGCTGTTTTAACTCTATTCTTGACGGCCAAGCACAACTCCTCCGTTATCTTCTCCCGCTGCTTGGCGTCGTCAATGATGCAAAAGCTGTTGATACCCAGCTGTGTCCCCTTCTGTTCAGACGCTGAGTAGGGAGATAGTCTCAAAGATACCCACCTTATTCACAAAAGGAGCACAGAGCGTGACTGATATGCTCCCCTTTGATGCAATGTCATTAAGTTAAGCCTGCGCAAAGGACAAAACAGCTACCGCAAGTAAGC
>ERZ809074.2437-NODE-2437-length-20502-cov-14.880227_pt1 | contig 20502 bp, 14 predicted proteins | sample MGYA00520795_ERZ809074 | MGnify/ENA primary metagenome ERZ809074 (study PRJEB31570, sample SAMEA3212989) | Homo sapiens | biome: human-gut; feature: human gut; material: fecal | place: Sweden | collected 2011 ...
TTAGAGGGCATCATTTTTGTACCCCCCTCCCCCGCCTGATTTAAACAAATCATACTTTTTCCTCCTTTGTGTTGCGCGCTTTTCTTTTGAAAAACGGACATTTTTCGCCCCGTCGTTATCGGCATTATAGCATATCCGAAAATGTTTTGCAACGGAATCGGGATTTTATTTTTTCGATTTTCGGATTTTTCCCCTTCCTCTTTTTCCCAAAATTTTCACGTCCGATTTTTTGAGGCGCAAAAACGCCCGTCGGGGCCCCCCGAACGAGCGCTTTCTTCGCCGCGTAATTTATTTTTTTCTTCCGCCCGCAATCGCAGAGGCAAGTCGTTCCGTCCCTGCGTTTTTCCGCACGCCTTCTAAGCGGTTTTCTCTTCCCGAAGGTATGCTTTTCCCGCGCGTTCGTTCCTCTTTCCTGCGCAGTCCCTCGCTTTTACGCCCCTTTTCTCCTTTCCTGTCCCCTCCGTTTTCTCACGCCCCCTGCGCCTTTGTCCGTCTTTTTTAGAGAATCGACGCTTACTTTCTCCTACTTTCCGCTTCTCTTTCCCGCTTTTCCTTCTTTCCACGCGTTCTCATTCCTCTCGCGGCTATTTTCACTCTTTTCAAAACTCTTTTTCCGAGCCTTTTCCCGCCTTGTGCTTCTTTCAGGCCCTTTCTTCCCTTACGCCTCTTTCCATTTCATTTTTTCTTCTGTTTTCTTCCCGACTTCCCGCGATTTTTTATTCGTCGCAACCCTGCCCTATTCTAACCGCCTTTACTCTCTGAGGCGCGGCTCTTCCATAAAGGGCATTAAAACGGAGTTCTGCACGTACAGATACTCCTCTTTGATGCGGATACTATCTTCCTCCCGCTCTAAATAGCGCGAACTCTTTTGCAGAGCCACGGGGAAATCTTCCGCAAACGTTTTTCCGAAACGTTTTTCGTATTCCGCGAGAGAAACGCCGTATCTTGTACGAAGCGCGAGCATGATAAATTCGAATTTGGCGGCCGCTTCCGATACCTCCTCGCAGGTGACGGCGGGGAAAAAGCCGGAAATCAGGCACTTCATGTATTCGTCGAGGTCAAACGTATTCGTAAAGCGCTTTCCTTTCATGAACGAACTAGCCGCGACGCCGACGCCGATATACTCCCCGCGGCGCCAATAGTTGAGGTTGTGCCGGCTCTCGTATCCGGGAAGGGCAAAATTCGAAATCTCATAGCGCTCGTACCCCTTTTCTTTCAGGAGTTTTCTTCCGAAATCGTACAGATCCGCCACCTCGTCGGAGTCGGGCAGTTCGCCGTTGAGATAATCGGTATAGATAGGCGTGCCGTCCTCCACGGTCAACGCGTACATGGAGATATGCTTGGAGCCGCAGACCGCCGCAAGTTCTATCGTTTTTTTAACGTCGTCCGCGGTCTGATTTTTTAAACCCAGCATGACGTCGGTGCTGAAATTCTCCCCTTGCAGGAGTTTGGTCGCATAGACGTAATCCCGCGCGTTGTGAATGCGCCCCAAATCTTCCAGCTGTTCGTCGACGGCGGTCTGCAAGCCGATCGAATAGCGGTTGATGCCCGCCTCCCGATAGGTTTTCACCTTATTTTCGCCGATGGTGCCCGGATTGAGTTCCAGCGTCACTTCCGCGTTTTCCGCGAGATGAAAACACTTTTTCACCTGATTCATCGCGCCGAGGATGAGTTTGGGCGGAATGTACGAGGGCGTTCCGCCGCCGAAATATACGGAGTCGAAGGTATAGTCTTCAAGTTCCTCGCCGCGCATTTTCAATTCTTTGTAAAGACACGCCATGTACGCTTCCGCGTATTCGATCTTATCGGGAAAGGACACAAAATCGCAATAACTGCACTTGTGTCTGCAAAAGGGAACGTGTATATAAATCCCCGCCATAATTTCTCCTTGAATGTTTCTCGGCTCTTTTAACGCCTCTTCGCGCGCCGCATTTCACTCTTAACGCGAACGCCTCTTAGCCCGCCGTTTTCCGTCGCTCAAAAACCGACGGCGGCGCCTTTGCCGTCCCACTGATAGACGGACAGATCCACGGTGAAATCTTCTTTCACCTCGATTCCCTCCGCCTGCAACATAGCCGTCTGAATTTCCCTGCCGCCGAACGCGAACGCGGGCGCAAGCGCGCCGAAGCGATTGAGAACGCGGTGACAGGGAATCACGCCCGGCTCGGGATTGACGTGCAGGGCGTATCCCACCTGCCTCGCCATGCGCGGGGCGCCCAGCATCATCGCTATCTGCCCGTACGTAACCACTTTTCCGTACGGCACCTGTTTCAAAAGCGCGTATACGCGCCCGAAAAAGGACTCCGACATATTTCTCCTCTATATTTTCCGAGCGTTTCCGCGCTCCCCTTCCCGTCGTTTCCCGCCGCGGCACGACCGTATAATGCCATAGCCGCATACCTGCCCCCGTCTTTTTTAACGGCGTTAATCTTTATTTGTTTTGAGAATCTCCATGAACACTTCGGACGGAACCTCGACGCTGCCCACCTGCCGCATACGTTTTTTGCCCTCTTTCTGCTTTTCGAGGAGCTTGCGCTTTCTCGTGACGTCGCCGCCGTAGCACTTGGCGAGCACGTCTTTGCGCATCGCCTTCACCGTTTCGCGCGCGATGATCTTGCCGCCGATCGCCGCCTGCACGGGCACCTCGAACATCTGACGGGGGATGGCCTCTTTGAGATTCTCGCAGAGCGTTCTGCCCCGCTCGTAAGCTCTGTCCTCGAAAACGATGGTAGAGAGGGCGTCGCAGATCTCTCCGTTCAACAAAATATCCAGCTTCACGAGTTTGGAACGCTCGTACCCCGCGATCTCGTAATCGAAACTCGCGTATCCCTTCGTGCGGGATTTGAGTCCGTCGAAAAAGTCGTAGACGATCTCGTTTAAGGGCAGCGTATATTCCAATTTCACCCGCCGCTCGTCGAGATAGGTCATGTTCTTGAACACCCCCCGTTTTTCCTTGCACAAATCCATGACGGGGCCCATATAATCGGGCGGCGTGTAGATCTCCGCTTTGACGATAGGCTCCTCCATGTACTCGATATCCGAAGGATCGGGCAGATGAGAGGGATTGTCCACATAAAACTCGCTGCCGTCCGTCTTGTGCACGAGATAGCTCACCGACGGCGCGGTGGTGATGATGTCGAGATTGAACTCCCGCTCGATGCGCTCCTGAATGATCTCCATGTGCAAAAGTCCTAAAAAGCCGCAGCGGAAACCGAAGCCCAAAGCGACGGAAGTATCCGGCTCGAAGATGAGCGAAGCGTCGTTGAGCTGCAATTTGAGAATGGCGTCCTTCAAATCGTTGAAGCGGCTACCGTCGAGCGGATAAATGCCGCAGAACACCACGGGCTGCACTTTTTTATATCCGGGCAGCGGCTCTTTCGCGGGACGGAGCGCGAAGGTGACGGTGTCCCCCACCGCGACTTCCTGAATGGACTTTATCGAAGCGGCGATATACCCTACTTCTCCCGCCGCGAGTTCCGCCTTGGGCAGGAGTCCGGGCGCGAACGCCCCCACTTCCGTGACGTCGTACACGACGTCGGATAAAAAGGTCTTGATTTTATCCCCCACCTTCACTTTGCCGTCTTTGAGCCGCACAAAGAGGATGACGCCCTTGTAATTATCGTAATAGCTGTCGAAAATCAACGCTTTCAAAGGCTTTTCCGTATCGCCGGCGGGCGCGGGGAAATATTTGGCGATCGCTTCCAATAGGTCGTCGATATTCGTGCCCTCTTTGGCGGAAACGCAGGGCGCATAGCTCGCGTCCAGCCCAATGACTTCCTCGATCTCCTTCTTCGCCTCGTCCACGCGGGCACTAGGAAGGTCTATCTTATTGATGACGGGCAGGATTTCCAGATTGTTTTCGAGGGCGAGATAGACATTGGCAAGCGTCTGCGCCTCCACTCCCTGCGTCGCGTCCACGACGAGGATCGCCCCCTCGCACGCCGCCAAAGAACGACTGACTTCATAGGTGAAGTCCACGTGTCCCGGCGTGTCGATTAGGTTGAATTCGTATTCCTGCCCGTCCTTCGCCGTATAATACATCCTGACGGGAGTCAGCTTAATCGTGATGCCGCGCTCCCGCTCGATGTCCATGCTGTCGAGGAGCTGCTCCTCCATATCCCGCTTGGACACCTGCCCCGTGCGCTCGATCAGCCTGTCCGCGAGCGTCGATTTGCCGTGGTCGATATGCGCAATGATACAAAAATTTCTCAGATTCGAATTGGGTTTCGCCATAATGCTTCCTATTTTATACAAACATACGTTCGGAATTATTTTCCAAAATGCGTTTAAACGCCTTTAAAAGGCTCTCAGCGAAGAAAAAGCGCTTTGCTCGACTCTTTCCCCGACGAAAGCGTTGCCGCGCCGTAAAGCGCCGATAAATCCTCTTTTTAAACGTCGAGATTAAAGAGCTCGATAAACGCCCGAAGCGCGTAGGGAATCTGCGCGTTTTTGGGCAGCACCATGCCGACGGAGCGCGCGGGCAGCGCGGGGTCGGTCTTGATTTCGTACATGGACTTGTCCGCGAGGCGGTGCAGCGCGTATTCCCGGGGGATGCAGCCGACGCCCATGCCGCGAATGACGAGGCGTTTCATCAGATCCCAGCTGCTGATTTCGATGGCGGGCTTCAAATCGATGCCGATCGTTTCCAAAAAGGTGGAGAGCGAACGGCGGGCGCCCGTGTGCGGTTCCAGCATGATGAGGGGATATTCCTGCAATCTTGCGAGGGGAACGACGCCCTCGGTCAGTTCGAGGTGCTTTTCATTGGTGACGAATATATCGGTGAGGCGCATACAGTTGCCGTATACGCTGAGGTCGGGATCCACCGCGATGGGCAGATTGACGAAGCCGATGTCGCACTTGTTGCTTTTGAGTCCTTCCAGCGTGCGCGGGGAAATGTCGGATAACAGCTCTATTTTTACGCCCGGAAATTTCTCGTGATATTCCACGATTTTATCCGCGAGGAAATATTCGAAAATCGTATCCGACGCGCCGATGCGAATGGTGCCCGTGGCGGAGGTGTTCAATTGCTCTATCATGCTTTCCGCTTCCTCCAAAAGGAAAAGCGCCTGTTCCACCTTGGAAAAAATCAGTTTTCCCCCCTGCGCGGACAACTCCATACCGCGGTGCGTGCGGTTGAAAAGGGAAATTCCCAGCTGATTTTCCAATTGTTTTATCGACTGCGAAACGGCGGGCTGAGAAATGTACAATTCCTCCGCCGCCTTCGTCAGACTCCCGCATTTCGCCACCGTGTAAAATACCCTGTAAAGTTCCAGATTCGCCATACTACACCTCTGTTTTTCCCGCCGTAAAACGTTTTAAAGTCCTCTTTTAAAAACGCCCCGGGCAAACTTTTCTCTTGTTTTCTCTCGTCTTTTCGATTCTTTTTCTTATTTACCCACGCAAAATTTGGAAAAAATCTCCTCGATGATCGCTTCCGAAGCCGTTTCTCCCGTGATTTCCCCCAGCGTTTCCCACGCCGTCTTTACGTCTATGCCTACGAGATCGAGCGGCTCTCTCCCGCAGGCGGCGACCGCTCGTTGCAACGCCTCTCCCGCGCGTTTGAGGGCGTCGTAATGCCTTTCCTCGACGAGAAACGCGGCGTCCTCCCCGCGCGAACCGAAGCTCTTTTCGTATAAAAGCTCTTTCAGTTCGGCAATGCCCTCCCCCGTGACCGCGGAAGTGAGCACGTCCGCGTCCGTGGGCGTTTCGTCTTTTGTCAGATCGATTTTATTGAAGATCTTGACGAGCGGCTTTCCCCGCGCGAGCCTGAGAACCCGCGCGTCCTCTTCGTCTGTGCCCGCCGCCGAATCCGCGACAAAGACGACGACGTCCGCGCCGCGCACGATGTTTTCCGCTCTTTCGATGCCGATGGACTCTATTCTGTCGCCGCTCTCGCGCACACCCGCCGTGTCGTAGAGATTGAATTTTGTCCCCCCGATCTCGACGACTCCCTCCACGGCGTCCCGCGTCGTACCCGCAATTTCGGACACGATGGCTTTCTCATAGCCGAGCAATCTGTTTAAAAGCGAACTTTTGCCCGTGTTCGGCTTGCCGCAAATGGCCACCGTGACGCCCGATTTTATCTTTTTTCCCTTCGCGTACCCCGCCGCCAAGACGGACACCTCGGCGCGTATCTTCGCAAGCCCTTTGCGAAGTTCGTCAATTTCTCGCTCTTCGAGGTCCTCCTCGGGATAGTCAACGGAGGCGTCTATTCCCGCCAGAAGCTCTTTCAATTCCGCTTGCAGGGCGCGGACTTTCTCCGTGAGTTTTTCGCTGTATAAGAGATAGCCCGCTTTGACCTCGGCTTCCGACTCGCCGTTGATCATGTCGGCGATGCCCTCGGCGGACGCCAGAGAGAGCTTGCCGTTGAGAAAGGCGCGCTTGGTGAACTCCCCCTTTCCCGCGCTCCTCGCGCCGAGAGAAAAGGTGCGCTTCAAAATTCCGCGCGCGATGCTCTCCCCGCCGTGGCACTGAAACTCCACCACGTCCTCGCCCGTATAGCTGTAAGGGGCCTTGAAATAGACGCACAGCCCGTAATCGGTAAACGTGCCGCAGTCGATCGTGCCGGGATAGAGGCGATAGGGCTCGAAATCGGAAACCGCGGTTTTTCCCGCAGGAGAGAACATTTTTTCCGCGATGGAAAGCGGACTATTTCCGCTGACGCGGACGATGGCAACGCCGCCTTTTCCCGGCGCAGTGGCAATAGCAGATATATTTTCTTCAAGCATAAACACCGCCTCCCGATCGCGTCCGTCCTTTCGTTTTTCTTACAGCAGTTATAACTGAAATTTATAATTAATCCTATTATATCACACTAATTTTGCCCTGTAAATCGTTTCGCGCCCCTTTCGCACAAAAAAAGACGGAAATTATAACTTTCGCTTATTTCCGTCTTTTGGTCTATTCCGTTTAAAAAACTTGTCTTTCGCTCAGCCGAACAAGTCGTCGCCCCCCGAGCCGCCGCTAGTCCCCGAAGAATTCGAGCCGCCTGTGCCGTCCGCGGAGTTCCCTTTGTCGGAAGAATTTTTCCCCGACGAGGCGCCTGAGGCAAATTCGGAGAAGGGATCGTCCGGCGCGTTCTTCTGTCCGCCCGGCGGGTTATTATTCTGTCCGTAGCCGTTAGGAGGTTGATTGTAGGGATTCCCCCCGTACGGATTCTGACTGTAAGGTCCTTGATTGTACGGTCCGCGGTTATACGGATTTCCGTAAGGATTCTGCTGTTGACGGCGCATAAATTCCTCGCGCTTGGCGCGCATATAGGCGTCGTAGTCTATCGCCTTATTATTCCGAAGCACGAACACCGCGACGTATCTCGAAGCGGGAACTAACAGCGCCAGCCAGGAGATGAGCAGGTATCCCCGCGCGTAGTATTTCTTGTAAAGCCCCATCAGGAGGATAAAGAGCATGATGGTGTAAGCGAGCTGAGCGATGGAAACGATGAAATCGCTGAAATAGTAATAGTTGCGAACGTACATGGCGAAGCCCGTCAGACCCGGCCACTGCGGACTGCCCGATTCGTTCTGAATCATGTCGCCCGCATACGTCGTGTAGAGCATAATTTCCGCCGCAACCGTCGCCGCGCAGACCACCACCGCCAGAATTTGGGCGAGCATGGTATAAAGCCCCGCCCTCTTCATCTTTCTGCCGAAAATGTTGCACGTCCCCGCCAGCTTTCCCATATACCAGATATTGACGAAGGGCACGAATGCCAGCCATTTGTTTTTCAGGCTTCTGTTTTTTGCCATCTTGTAAAGACCTACGCCCTGCAAGACAAACAGCGCCACCCAGACCCCCAACCCGATGAAAACACAGCCATACAGAAGGCGGCCGCTCACCGCGCCTTTCGCAAACAAGAGTCCGAAAAACAAAACCACTTGATAAATTTCGAAAATTTCCATTCTTACTCCCGAACGCCCGTTCGGACGCTCTCATACTCGCTCCGATTTTCCCCGTTCATTTTTTAAATTCTCCCGTTTTCCCCGAGTATGTATTTCTGCGCGGCGCCGCCACACAAACGAAAAATCAAAGATTTTAAAAGTCCCTTTCGTAAGACGGGGCGCGAGTCGGGCGAACACGCGGACGTATTCGCCGGACGGGCAGCGCCGTATTGCCAAAAGTCGCCAAAGGCTTGATTTTCGCGTCCCGTGCACAGGCTCCGACAAGATAAAGCTTACTTTAACAAAACACGAAAGCTCTTTGCCGCAAGCGCGAAAGACTCCAAACGCGCCGCCTTCTGCGGCGGGCAATCCCTTCGGGAAGCGCCGCACAAAAGAACGGCCCTCTCTCCCCGTACTTTTACGCCGAAACATTTAAATAGGCTTTCGGGAATTTTAAGGTACGCCCTATGTACGTATTATACGACGACCAAAGACAGGACGAGGAAGCCTACGGCTATCGCAAGACCGATCCCGAGCACGATCGCCGCCGGAACGAATCCCGATTTGCGATTGAGAGAATTTCTGCCGCCCTTTTTATTGACAAAGAATTTCGGTTCGGCGTTTTTTTGCAGCAAAGCGCCGCAGGCGTACCACGCTTTTCTCTCGACGAGCGTTCCCGACACCATATCGTTGACCACAAAGGACGCGGCGACGTCCCCGCGCGCGTTCTCGGGGAAGCTGCGCATATGGAGCATCCGTTTTCCGAAATAGAGAAACGCCGCCACGATGCATACGGCGCCGAGGAGATAGAACATCACCTGAACGACGGCCTGATAAATAGCGCTGTTTGCGCCCTCTCCCGCCGCCAGCAGATTGATGCCCAATACCCAGGAAGCGAAAAAATTATTGGCAAAATGCGCCGCCATCGAAACAAAAATATTTTTCGTTTCCACAAAGAGGAATCCGACGACTATCCCCACGATGAACTGATAGATAAACTGTTCGTACGAGCCGTGCGCGAGCGCAAACATCAAGGCGGAAAGCACCACAGCAGGCACCTTTCCGAATTGCAGCAATCCCTTTAAAATGACGCCGCGAAACAAAAGTTCCTCGAAGATCGCAGGCAAAACGGGCATCAGCACGATGAGGAGAAGCGGATAATAGCTCACGTCTTCGGCATTCACCTGCGCCTGAGGGTCTACATTGGGTATGTTCCCGCGGAAACGGATAAAGTCGCAATTTTCCGCGAAAGACTGCGCAAGCGGCATAAGCAGAGAGCACAAGCCGAAAATGAGAACGAACGCCATCAAAATTTCCGTTCCGCAGCCCTTCCGGACGAGAAAGCCGCCTCCGTTTATCGCGTTCGACCTGGCTGCGAGGCTCATGATCAAAACGATCAGAGCGAGTCCCGCCGCCATCAGAATGAGTTGCAGACACATCTCCGCGTACTCGTCTTCGATGCGGACGCCGTTTTTTTCAAACGCCGCAAAAAGGAAAGAAAGTCCCAGATTCATCGCCCAAAAGGCGAGGAACGCCACACCCGCGTGCAGCGCGTTGAAGCTGTTGGGATTATATCGATCGTTTGCTTTCATAAAGACATATCCTCCCCGTACTCCACGCCCGCGAGCGTCAGCCCCTTGGCGGGCATCGTTTTACCCAAAAGTTCCCGTTTTCCCGTTTCAAACGCTTCGAAAAGGCTCCGTACTTCCCGCTTTTTCGAGGCGAGTTCTAAAAGTTCCCCCGTCATCGTCCTCACCATGTTATATAAAAATCCGTTCCCGCAGACGTAAATTTTCAAATCCCTGCTTCCCCAGCTCTCCGATTCCTCCACCCGCACGAAATATACCGTCCGCACGGTGGTCTTGACAGAGGAGCCCGAGGCGCAGAAGGCTTTGAAATCGTGCTCGCCCTCAAAGAGTTTCGCCGCGCTTTGCAACGCCGCAAGCTTGGGCGCGGATTCGAGGCGCACCGCATAGCGTTCCTTTAAGGGCATTTCCCTCTCCGAAACGTAGAGCGAATAGCAGTATGTCTTCCTCTTGGCGCGGCGGCTGCAATCGAAATTTTCTTCCGCCGCGCCGCCCGCAAGGACGCGAATTGCGGGCGGCAGAAAGGGATTGATGCAGTCCGGCAGCTTGCCCGGCGGGACGGTGAGCCCCTCCGCGTCGAAATGACAGATCTGCCCCGCCGCGTGCACGCCCGCGTCCGTCCTGCCGCTCGCCGTGACCCGGCACTCGACGCCGAGCGCCCGCCGCATTCCGTCCTCCAAAGCCTCCTGCACGGAGAGCGCGTTTTTCTGCCTTTGCCAGCCCGCGTATCCCGTGCCGTCGTAGGCGATCTTCAAAACGTATCGCATGGCAAGCCTCCCTAAATGACATTGGAGAAATAGACGCGGAGCAGAATGACGCCCGCCAGCAGCGCCCCGCACAGGAGAAACGCCCACAAATCGCGCAGGGCAAAGGTCAATTTTTTATATTTCGTCCGCACCTTGCTGCCCGAATAGCACCTCGCGTCCATCGCGTCGCCGAGTTCGTCCGCCCGGCGGAAAGCGCTGATGAGAAGAGGAATCAACACGGGGATCACCGCCTTGATCCGCCTGATGAGTCCGCCCGATTCGAAATCCGCGCCGCGCGCCTTCTGCGCGTTCATGATCCGCCCCGTTTCGTCCGTCAAGATGGGGATGAAGCGGAGGGCGATGGACATGATGAGCGCGAGTTCGTGCACGGGGAAACGGATGAGTTTCAAGGGGAACAGCAGACTTTCGATGCCGTCCGTCAAAGATACGGGCGTAGTCGTCAGCGTGAGGATCGCCGAGCCCATGACGAGCAAAAACAGGCGCGCCGACAGGAAAATCGTATAAAAGATTCCCTCTTTCGTGAATTTGAGAAATTTCCACTGCCAGAGGATCGTTTCGCCCGAATAGAAAAACAGGTTGAGCACGGCGGTGAAGATCAAAAGAAAGACGATCGCCTTCACCGAGCGGAGAACGCTCCCTATCGGCACCCGCGACAGCGCGGCCACCAAAACGAATACGAGCGCGCACGCCGCCAGGCCGTAAAAATTTTTCGCCGTAAAAACCGCCGCGATATAGACGATTAGAAAGAGGAGCTTGGTCCGCGGGTCGCACCGATGCACGACGGAATCGGCGGGATAATATTGCCCGAAAGAAACGTCACGCATTCGCGCCACCTCCCTTCTCCGTTTCGCCCGCCCCCGCAAAGGCTTTGCAAAGCGCCGCGTATGCCAGCACTTTTTCGACGAAGTTTTCCGAGGTGAAATCGGAATAAATATACACGCCCCGCTCCTTCAACGCGTCCGCGATCTTTGCCGTAAAGGGAACGTCCAGACCGAGGGAAGCGAGCTGCTCAGGCCGCGAGAACAAACGCGCGGGAACGTCCTCCGCCACGACTTTTCCTTCGGAAAAAACCGCCGCGCGCGTACAGTTTTCACTGATCTCATCCATATCATGCGACACAATTATGACAGTTTTACACCATTCTTTGTGAATTTTGTGTAAAAGTTGCATAATTTCTCGTTTTCCGAGAGGATCTAACCCCGCCGCGGGCTCGTCCAGGACGAGAATCTGCGGCTTCGTGACGATGACGCCCGCGATCGCCACCCGGCGCTTTTGTCCGCCCGACAGCTCGAACGGGGAGCGGTCCCTGATTCCGTCATAGTCCAATCCCACCATTTCGAGGGCTTCGCGGACGGCTCTCTTCGTGTCCTCCGCGGTGAGCGGGGAGGGCGAAAAGTTCTTCAAGCCGAACGCCACGTCCGCAAACACCGTTTCGGCAAAGAGCTGGTATTCGGGATACTGAAAGACCATGCCGACCTTGCTTCTCAGTTCCCGAAAGTTTGTCTTTTTATCCGTCAAGTCGTACCCGCCCACCTCCAATCGGATTTTCGGAGGAGGCGTCTGTCCCTTTTTGAGTTTTTTCGGTCTATATTTTTTTTCGGCGGAAGGCACTTTAAGGAGGGCGTTCAAATGCTGTACGAAAGTCGATTTACCGCTCCCCGTGTGCCCGATGACGCCGAAAAATTCGCCCGTGTCGATGCGGATATTCACCCCCTTTAAAGCCTGCGAGGAAAACGGAGAGCCCGCGTTATAGGTATACGTCAGATTTTCGCACGCCACCCTGCCCTCGCCGAGCAGGGAATCGACCTGCCGTTTCTCCGTCCCTGTCCCCTCTTCCCCGTCCGAAGGCGGCGCGGGGAGCTTTTCCTCCGGCAAAGCGGCGGATATTTCCTCCGCGATCCGTTCGGGCGTAAGCGCGTCCTCAATCGCCAATCCTCCCTTTCGCAGGGCGCGGCAGAGGGCGACGGGACGGGGAAGCGCAAGATTGAACGTTTCCAAATCCTCCTCCCGACAAAGGATCTCCGCGGGCGCGCCGTGCATGACGATCTCCCCGCGATTCATGACGACCGCCCGATCGGCAAGCAGCGCTTCCTCGGGAAAATGCGTGATGAGAAGGACGGTGATATGCTCTTTTTTATTCAGGCGAAGCACCACGTCCATCACTTCTTTCCGACCGCGGGGATCGAGCATGGCGGTGGATTCGTCGAGGATCATGATTTTGGGCTTTAAGGCGAGTACGCCCGCAATGGCGATGCGCTGTTTCTGTCCGCCCGAAAGACGGGCGGGCGTGGAATGCCGAAATTCCGACATTCCCACCGCGTCGAGAGCAAACGCGATGCGTTCCCCGATTTCTTCGCGGGGCACGCCGATGTTCTCCGGTCCGAACGCGATGTCGTCCTCGACGATGGAAGCCACCGTCTGATTGTCGGGGTTTTGAAAGACGATGCCGACATTTTTGCGCACTTCGAAGATATTTTTGCCGTCGCAGGCGTCTATGCCAAGCACCGTGATTTTTCCCGAAGTAGGCGACAACAGACCGTCCACGAGCCTCGCCAAAGTGGATTTTCCGCTGCCGTTATGCCCTAAAACGGCTAAAAATTCCCCTTCCTGCACGGAGAGATCGATCCCGTTTAGGGAAAAGGAGTCCTTCTCCCCTTCGTCGTATGAAAAATATACGTTTTCAAATTTGATAGCTTCCATTTTTTCTCGTTTTCCAAACGTCCGCGGCACACGTTCCGTCTTTGCCGCGACCGCGATTTTCCGCGCTGCGCCTGTCCCGCACGGGCGCAAAAACACCGCCGCAATCAATCGTCTTGCGGCAATTGCTCTTCCTTCGTCCGATTTTCAGTCTTACGTTTTCGCATAAGTTTTTGTGTACTTTATTATTATAGCAAATTTCTTTTGCCATTACAATGAAAATGAGGTGAAATTATCCTTTTCCGACGATTTTTTTATCGATTTTTCTTTACACTTTTTTTTCATTGACTCCTTTTTGCTCCCGCTATTCCCTCCGACGCATCCCGAAAGGGATTTTTTCGAGAGCGGAATTTTCGCAAATGCTTATTTTATGCCCGACTTTATATCAAGGCACTTCCGACAACTCTATTTGTTGCGCGCGCACTAAGAGGCGGGAAAAAACGCCGCGCTTCTCCCGCCGCAGGGTTCGCGCAAGCGCCGCTCTTTTTTCCGTCCGCAGACTCCCGAGGCGGCGCGCGATTTCTCCCCGCGGCGCGCTCCGCCCTCCCGAACGAAAGCGCTACCCGCATTTTTTGCGCCATAAACGCGAAAAAAATAATTTTACACGAATTTTAACGGAATTTCTTTTGTTTTTTGGTATTTTGGTATTGACTTATGGAAAAAAAGAAAGTATAATATTACTGTATGTGAAATAGAGCGGGTGCCGGGCATGACTTTCCGCCGCTTACGGCGGGAATGTTTTTGCCTGCGCCTGACATAAACACGATATTATATAAACGGAGGCTTTTTTGATGAAAAAAATGACCATCGACGGCAATACCGCCGCATCGCACGTCGCGTATGCGTTCTCGGAAGTTGCCGCCATCTACCCCATCACTCCCTCTTCGCCGATGGCGGAGTCCGCCGACGAATGGGCTACCGCGGGCCGCACCAATATGTGGGGCCAAAAGCTCAAAATCGCGGAGATGCAGTCGGAAGGCGGCGCGGCGGGCGCCGTTCACGGTTCCCTTTCCGCAGGCGCGCTTACCACTACCTATACGGCGTCGCAGGGTCTGCTCCTGATGATCCCCAATATGTATAAGATTTCGGGCGAACTTCTGCCCATGGTCATGCACGTGTCCGCCCGTGCGCTCGCGGCGCATTCGCTGAACATCTTTGGCGATCATTCCGACGTCATGGCCTGCCGTCAGACGGGGTATGCGATGATCGCGTCTTCGTCCGTGCAGGAAGCGATGGATCTCGCTCTCGTGGCGCATCTCGCCACCCTCAAATCCAGCGTGCCCTTCCTCCACTTCTTCGACGGATTCAGAACTTCCCACGAATATTCCAAAGTGGACGGTTTCGACGAAGCCAACAACTATGCGGAAATCAAGGCGATTTTCGATAAGCTGGGGATGCAGAAGTACGTGGACGAGTTCAAAGCCCGCGCCCTCAATCCCGAGCATCCCATTCAGAAGGGCACCGCGCAGAACGGCGACACCTATTTCCAGAACAGAGAAACCGCGAACGCCTACTATCAGGCGGTCCCCGCGGTCGTCAAAGAAATGATGGAAGCCGTATCCGCTTATACGGGCAGAAGCTATCACCTCTTCGATTACGTGGGCGCGCCCGACGCGGAAGAAGTCATCGTCGTCATGGGCTCGGGCGCGGAAACCATCGAGGAATCCGTCAACAAGCTCAACGCGCAGGGCAAGAAGTACGGCGTCTTGAAAGTGCGCCTGTACCGTCCCTTCGACGCGACCGCGTTCGTGGACGCGATCCCCGCTTCCTGCAAGAAACTCGCCGTCCTCGACAGGACCAAGGAGCCCGGCTCCCTCGGCGAGCCTTTATATCTCGACGTATGCGCCGCGCTTCTCGAAAAGGGCAGGGCGAACGTCAAAGTATACGGCGGCAGATACGGACTCGGCTCCAAGGAATTCACCCCTACCATGGTGCTTTCCGTCTACAAGAACCTCGAAGCGAAAGAGCCGAAAAACCACTTCACCGTGGGCATTTACGAGGACGTCACGAACACCTCTCTCGATTTTTCGGAGAAGCTCGACGCGGCGCCCGCAGGCTCCACTTCCTGTAAATTCTACGGACTCGGCTCCGACGGTACGGTGGGCTCCAATAAGAACACCGTCAAGATCATCGGCGATCACACCGACAAGTACGTGCAGGCGTATTTCTTCTACGATTCCAAAAAATCGGGCGGCATCACCGTTTCGCACCTCCGTTTCGGGGACAAGCCCATTCAGTCCGAATATCTCATCGACGCGGCGGACTTCATCGCCTGCCACAATCCTTCCTACGTCACCCGTTACGACATGGTGTCCGACCTCAAAGAGGGCGGCGCGTTCCTGTTGAACTGCGAATGGACGAGCGTGGAAGCGCTCGAAAAAGAGCTTCCCGCCAAGATGAAGAATATTCTCGCCAAGAAGCACGCGAAACTGTACGTCATCGACGCCATCAAGATCGCGGGAGAATTGGGACTTCGCGGCAAGACGTCCACCATTCTGCAATCGGCGTTCTTCTGCATCAATCCTCAGATCATGCCCTATGAGAGCGCGGATAAGAACGACAAGAACACCGCCGTGGCGCTGATGAAATACATGGCGTACAAGTCCTTCTCCCGCAAGGGCGACGCCATCGTGCAGATGAACTACAACGCCATCGATTCCGCAAAGGAAAACCTCGTGAAAATAGACATTCCCGCTTCCTGGGCGACCACTTCGGAAGGCGCGGAAATGGTGAAACTTGCGGACAACGACTATTTCAAGAACGTCGTGGCGCCCATACTCGCGCTCGAAGGCGACAAACTGCCCTCCTCCGCGTTCAACGCCGACGGCTCCGTACCTACGGGTACGACCAAGTTCGAAAAGCGCGGCGTCGCCGTTCTCGTTCCCGAATGGAATATCGACAAGTGCATTCAGTGCGCGCAGTGCTCTTTCGTCTGCCCGCACGCGACCATTCGCCCCTATCTCGTCGCCGAAGGCACTTCCGCGCCCGCCGATTTCAAGACGAAACCCGCTTTGCAGGCGAAAGGCTACGGCTTCCGCATTCAGGTTTCCCCGCTCGACTGCATGGGCTGCGGCGTCTGCGCGGACGTCTGCCCCGTCAATCAGAAGGCGGGCAGCGACGCGGCGAAAAACGGCACGAAAGTCGATCCCGCAAACCGCGCCCTCAATATGGTTCCGCTGGAAACCATCGCGGCGAGAGAAGCCGCCAATTGGGACTATGCGCAGGAACTTCCCTACGCGCCCGCGGACGTCATCGCAAAGATGGCGGACGTCAAAAAATCTCAGTTCTCTCAGCCTTTGTTCGAGTTTTCGGGCGCCTGCGCGGGCTGCGGCGAAACCCCTTACGTCAAAGTGCTTACGCAGCTTTTCGGCGACAGAATGATCATCGCCAACGCGACGGGCTGTTCCTCCATTTACGGCGGCTCTTCCCCCACCTGCCCCTATACGGTGAACAAAGAAGGTCACGGCCCCGCCTGGGCGAACTCCCTCTTCGAGGACAACGCGGAATACGGCTACGGCATGAGCCTCGCATACAAGGCGAGAAGACTTGCGCTGAAAGACAAGGTAGCCGCTTTGGCCGAAAAGTGGAACGCATGGGCGGAAGGCAAAGCCGCCTGCGAAAACTGGATCGCCAATATCGACGACGCGGAAGGCAGCAAAGCCGCCGCGGCGGAACTGGTGAAATGCCTCGAAGGCTGCAAGGACTGCGGCTGCGACTGCGACGAACTCGCCAAAGAAATCTATAAAGACAAAGATTGCCTCGTCAAAAAATCCTTCTGGATCCTCGGCGGCGACGGCTGGGCATACGACATCGGCTACGGCGGACTCGACCACGTCATCGCTTCGGGCGAGGACGTCAACATCCTCGTGCTCGACACCGAAGTGTATTCGAATACGGGCGGTCAGGCATCCAAAGCCACTCCCATCGCGGCGGTTGCGAAGTTCGCGGCGGGCGGCAAGAGAGTGAAGAAAAAGGACCTCGGCATGATCGCCGCCACTTACGGATACGTCTATGTGGCGCAGTGCTCCATGGGTTCGGACAAAGCGCAGTTCGTCAAGGCGTTGAAGGAAGCGGAAGCTTATCACGGTCCCTCCATTATCATCTGCTACGCGCCCTGCATCAACCACGGCATCAACATGGGCAAATCTCAGACCGAGGAAAAGAACGCGGTGGACTGCGGATACTGGCAGCTTTACAGATATAATCCCGAACTCGCTGAAAAGGGCGAAAATCCCTTCACGCTGGATTCCAAGGAGCCCACGGGAGATTATCAGGCGTTCCTGCAAGGCGAAGTCCGCTACGCTTCCTTGAAGAAGACGGAGCCCGCCCTCGCGGAAGAGCTGTATAAGGAAACGGAAGAAGCCTCCAAAGAGCGTCTTGCCGGCTACAAAAAGATGGCGGGCAAATAATTTCTTTTCAGACTGCACTCAAAAATCCCCGACGGAAAATTCCGTCGGGGATTTATCTATGCGCTCAGACGCTCCTTTTAGCAGAGGGCGATAAAGGAAAGCGCCCTTTCCCTCGCCCTTGACGATAGAGGGGATAAAACAACCCGCGGGTTATCGATGGATAACCCGCGGAGAAGATTTAAAAAATTGAATTTGCCCCCGCCTTCTTTTCGGCGCTTAGAAAGCCCGCCTGAACTCTTTGCGCAACGCCTTATTCGTGGACGAACAGGATATTTGACTCCACCACGTCCTGCATCAGCTTCACCATCTTCTTTTCCAAAGCGGTTTGGGAACAATGGGCGCCGACCGCATAGACGCAGAGGGAAACGAATCCTCCCCGCACGAAGGCAAACGCCTCTTCCGACTTATAGCTGCATCGAAACTTTTGAGTGAGCAGCCGAAGCGAGCTTTCGATCGCCTCGCTTATGTAGCATTTGAAAGCAAACGTCAGATACGAATTCTTTTCCGCGTCGATTTCCTTGATCAAAAAGCTATTCTCTTGCACGCATTCGACGACGCCGTGCAGCAGCTTTTTCAAAAATGCCGTCAACCCGTTTTTGGGGTCGCCGCAGTCCATTTCCCCGCACGACTCCCGTAACCGATCGCTGAAATCCTTAAAAAGGTCGTTCAGCAGATCGCATTTGTCCTTATAATGGGTGTAAAAAGTGATACGGCTGGTGGAAGAGCGATCGCAGATCTCTTTTACGCTTATCTGCTCGAAAGGCTTTTCCCTTAACAGCTCTGCCAAGGTTCTTTTGAGTTCTCTTTTTGTCTTTACGATTCTTTTGTCTTCTTTCATCTCTTTTCTATATCTCTCCTAACCCGAAAGAACCGAGCGCCCTTTCGTTTTTTCCCTGCCGTATCCGCCGTATCCCCGCGGCGCTAAATTTTAAAATTCATGGAAGACTTATTCTGTGTGGAGTTGAAAATCACCTTCGGATGGCTTTTGATCAGCGCCCCCACTTCGTCCGCATACAGCGCGGGAATGGGGAAACGAACGGATCTGCCCTTCGTATCGTCGAACTGCACCATGACCTCCCCGCACACGCGCACGTATTCGAACTGCATTTTAGCGGTACGAACTTCGCTCCACGAAAAAACTTTGGCTCTGCCCAAAGTTCCGCGGCAATAAATCCTTTCCCCGGAAAGTTCCACCTTCCAGCGGAAACATCTGACGATCCAATAGGTGGCGGCACAAAGAAAAACGCTCCCCAAGGCGAAGCCGTAGAGAATATCTCCCCGCGTCTTTTCCAGCGCCGCGCAAAGGCAGACAATCCCTCCTACGGCGTAAGCCGTATAGGCGATCCATCTCGAAATGGGAGCGAGCAGGACGACGAAACGACCTTCCCCCGATTTTTCCAAACGCACGCTTCCCGTTTTATCCCGCCTCGAACGAATCACCAATATGACGACGAGTTCCAGGAGAACCGCCATCGTAGAAATAATTTTCGTAATCATCTTCTTGCAGACGTTCCCTCCTCAATCGGAAAGCATATAGAAAACCGCTTTCCGTTATTATATCTCATTTTCGAAGTTTTGTCAATATCGTATTCGACAATTTTCGACTTTTTTGCAAAATTTATCCGTTTTTATTCGATAGACGCAGCCCTACCCTGCGCGCTCGCTCAAAGCGTTTACTCTCCGCGAATCTCCGCGGGAGAGAGTTCGGAAATTTTCAAGTCGCGTACGCTGCCTTGCCTCAGGGCAAAAAGCGTGTCGTGCTCCGCCTTCATATAAAAACGAAAACTCAGCGCGGCGCTTCCGCCCACGAATATTTCCACCGCCGTGCCGTCTATAAAGACGTCGAAGAAAAACTCATTCCCGTCTACCGCGGCAAAGAGAGTTCTCGTATCCGCCTCCGACAAAGAAGTGAACCGCTCCACCTTTAATTTTCCGTCCGCAAGAGTCGCCCGTATCCTTTCCTTTTCGTTTTTCAAAAGTTCAAATTCCACGTTTTCCGACGACGAAAAGCGGATGCGCGCAGTCGCCGTCTTTGCGCGGAATTCGACGCCGCGCGCATCCGTACTCGAAAACAGCACTTCCTTTTCAAGCTTCTCCAATTCCTTTACGGGAAACGTCAGAACTCTGCCCTCGACAAAATCGAGAGCGCGGGGAAGCGCCAGACAGCCGCTGTATCCGGCGCAGGGAGAAAGTCCGCCGAGGCTTTCCCGAAGCCAGCCGTAAAGCGCGTAGCCGCCGTCTTTCGTGCGGGAGAGATTGGACGCGTAAAAGCAATTGTTTCCGCTGTCGATCACCCCCTCGGATTCGACGGCAAGGCGTTCCCCGTCAAAGGCGCCCGCCGCATAATGAACGCGGCAATCTTCCATGAGGGTGTATAAGAGAACGATCTTATCACCGAATACCGCCACATTGGGACATTCCACGAAATCCTGATCCACCGAGAACAATACGCCTGTATATTCCCACTCGTTGAGGGAAGCGTCCGACGCCTTATAGAGAAAGACGCTCGCTTTCTCCGCGATTCCTGCCAGCGCCATATACTGCGCGCCGCGAAAGGAAAAGACGAACGGATCCCGCCATTCCGTGACGGGGAAGGGATGAATCTCCGCTTTCAGGCGATGGCCGCTGCGGCGAATGACGGAAAAATCCCGATTTGCCTCGCAAATGACCTGCGAGGCATGAAAACGCACCGCGTCCTCCTCGAAGCCGATCGAAGTATAGAATATTTTATTCCCGTCCCCCCTTTCCACGGCGCAGCCGGAAAAGCACCAACGCTCCCCGTTTTGCGGCTCGGGAGAGAGCGCGACGCCTTTTCTTTCCCAATTGACGAGATCCGCGCTCACCGCGTGCGCCCAACAGATGTTTCCCCATTCGGCGCCGCAAGGATTATACTGATAAAACAGATGATAGATCCCGTCGCGATACAGCGTACCGTTCGGATCGTTCATCCAATTTTTTTCGGGGGCAAAGTGGAATACGGGACGCTTGACGCTCATGCTTCTCTCCTTAGACAAAATTCTCCGTTTTTCGAGAAATTTCTTATTTTGGGTATGCAATCATTATAGCGCGTTAGCGCTCTTTTGTCAAGACTTGTGAAAAACCGTTACGGGTTTTCTTGACAAAAACAGGAAAAACGCTTATAATGGTAAACAGCAAAGAAGGGAAT
>ERZ809074.2450-NODE-2450-length-20362-cov-7.622642_pt1 | contig 20362 bp, 24 predicted proteins | sample MGYA00520795_ERZ809074 | MGnify/ENA primary metagenome ERZ809074 (study PRJEB31570, sample SAMEA3212989) | Homo sapiens | biome: human-gut; feature: human gut; material: fecal | place: Sweden | collected 2011 ...
TAATGCCCTGACCGCCGAACAGCGACATAACGGTATTGTTAAGCATATGTGCGCCGGTGTAAACGTCAACGGGATCGGCGAATGTACTGCCGTTCACCCTGCTTACCGGTGTGTCTTCGGCGGAGCAGAGTACGGTCTGCTTAACGAAAACGCTGCAGCAGGCTCTGACCCCGCTGTCGTCCTGCGCGATTGCACAGATGACCGCACGACCGGCTGACCTTGCGGTCACGGTTCCGGTGCGGCTGTTTACGGCAGCCACCGAGGGTCTGCTGCTTTGCCAGCGGACGGTTTTTGTTGTGGCATTGTCAGGGAAGACCGTCGCTGTTAATCGGTGCGTATTTCCCCTGTGAAGTGTCAGTTGGGATTGGCTGAGCGTAATATCTTCCACACCGATCGGATCAATGACGGTGATTTGGCAGACGCCGACTGTGCCGTTGCCGTCCTGCGCGGTTGCACGGATGACGGTGGTTCCTGCACTCGCCGCGTATACAAGGCCGCTCGACCGGTTGACCGTCGCAACGCCCGGATCGTCGCTGCTCCATTGTACGTTTTTGTTTACGGCACTTTCGGGAGCTGCGGTTGCCTGCAAAAACGCTGACCGACCCGTAAACATCGTTTTTGCTTCGGGCGAGACGGTAATGAGAGAGACCAAAGTGTCGGCAGCCGCAGGGGCGCCGGTATGGACGGCAGCGGAAAGGGAAGCGCGCTGTTCCTCTTGGGCAGCAGGGAGCGTATCGCTTACCGTAACCGTCATATAATCGCGGCAATCACTTCCGTCGGTTGCCACGGCATAGATATGTGCGGTTCCTGCTCCGGCTGCATAAATATATCCGCCGGAGGCATTCACGTTGGCGACCTCGGGATTGTCGCTATACCACGCTACATCCTTACGATCCGCATCCCGGGGATATATCTTGGCGTAAGCGGTATAGAACCAGGTGCCGGTTTTTAACGAGACGGATTTGGGGAATACATGGATTGTGTTGATACGATTCATAGTGCACCTCCCGATCAGAACATTTTTTCAACGATAACCTGTTCATTGCGGACAAGGTCAAGGTTGAATGTGCTGACTCTTCCCATATCGTCTTCAATGGGATGGCATTCTACGCCGTACTGCCAGATTGCGATTTCGGCTCTGGTGATACCGGACGGCGCATAAGGCATCCAACGGTCGGGATGAATCAGATGAGAGGTGGTGATACCGTTGTATTCTTTAACGGTAGGGGCGACCGCCCAGATCAGACATTTTTGGAAAATGTCTTTATCCGTCTGCATCCCGGTGCTGAATGTGCGGTCAAACGCAAATTTTGCATCGGTGTTTGCTTTCCATCCGGGGGTGAATCCTTCTATCATGAGCGTCCTTGCAAACCCGATCATAAAGTCACGGCTGACAGCCTCATTTTCGCCGATCTCAAGGAAGATGGCGGTTCCTTCCGGAATCCCCAGCTCAAAGGCGCGGATGTCAATTTTCTTGGCAAGGATTGCGCCTTCTCCCTGCGTCTGTTTGGCGCCGCTGTCCGCATAGACGGCAGCGATTTTGCAACCCTTGCGGTGCAGAAATCCGATTTCCTCCTTGGTCAGACAGTTCTCGCCGGTCAGGTATCTTCCGTAGAAGTTGGGATAAATTTTGTTGCGAACGACCCATTCAAAATTCTCCAGATGGTTTTGAAGCGGGTCATGTGCCTGCATTTTGGAATCGACGCCAAAGAGAAGCCGATCCGCGTTTTTTGCCACGGCAGGCGTGGTGACAGAGGACAGCGCTGCGGCAGCCTCTTCTGCAATGTTTCTTGTACTGTAAGCATTTCTGCATGCCATAATTTGAAATCTCCTTTTTGTTCATAAATTTTTGTTTTACAGATTCCGGCCCGGAGTACTGCGGGATGGGTGCCGGCAGGGGGGCACGATTTTGTATCTTTGTTCGATGGTTTCCGTGCATCCCGTTCCTCCGTTCCGCAGTCATTCTAAAACGCAAACCGGACAGCTGCTGTCCGGTTTGCAAAAATTTGATAAAAAATTTTGCCGGTCGCTTCACTTCAGGAAAAAACGACATCTCCCACACCGCCGCGAAATGCTTATCTTTAATACGCAGAGAAAATGCGCCACGTACCCCTTGCGTATTTCTGAAGAAGCAAAAGCCCCGCGCGTGGCGGGGTCCCATTGACAAGGTGTTTTTGGTATGGTATAATAGCATAATAACAGAACAATGAGTTCCGAATTTTTTTGAGGTATATTGGTATATTTATGAGAGTCATCAAAAATATCATCAATATCATCTGAACCATCTGAAAGACATCAGTGGAGGCATTTATGAAACAGTCAGAATATCCGCCGGCAGAGCTGAGATGCGGAGAAAATTTTGTGGCAATCGAAAAATGTGTTTTTTACTGTGAGGACGCCGAAACAGGCATTCCGCGCGACGTCACTGTTTGGTTGCGGGTAAGATCAGGAACCTTTCAGGCATATGCCTCCTGCGAATGTGACGTGAAGGAATTCCGCGGTTTTGTAGAGCAGTTGCAGGAAATGTACGAATTCCGATGTTTCAGCGCGACGCTCTCGGCAATGTAAGTGTTTCCCTCAGTGAGATTGCAGATAATACGGAAATTGATCTTTCCGCAAGGAGCATAATCGTCAACTCTGGTAATCTGATTGCCGCCACAATCGTAAAGAGTACCGATGGTATCCAAATTACCCGTAGTGCAAATGGTGTACTGACCGGTTCTTGTAGCGACAAACTTAAACCACTGTTCAGCTTCGGGGCAACAGATGTATCCGCTCGTATAGCCTTCATCGGAAATGGTCGCCGCAGTTTCCATGCTAGTTGTAATTTTGTATCGCATTTTGTGCTTGAATATGATATAATATATAAAAACAAGTAGGGAGTGAAGTCTTGATATGTCATTTGAAAAAATCGAAAAAGAAAATTTGACTAATGATTTAATACAACAAGATATCATCAATGGTTTCAAAAATGATTCTCACATAACTACCAATATTATTTTAATTATAGTTGGTATTTTTTTTGCTTTTTGCTTTGCTTTTCTTACTCCGTACGCATGGCTGTTTTTGTTGATTCCTGCTTTGCTTTTTATGATATGGTATATAAAGCGAACGCATAAAATCAAAAAGATAAAAAATTACGAGTTCAGTGTTGTTCTTGACGAATTGCTTTACGAAAGACAAGGTGAATTGCGAACAGAGGCTACATTCTATAAGGGAAGATGGATTTCGTATTTGCAATTTTTAAATAATGGACGCTGGGAAATGGAAGGAAATTACTATTCTTGGAGCAATAAATATAAAATGAGCAGTACAGGTATTTGCAACACATCAAGCTCAAAAGATGTATTTTATGTTGTTTTGTATAAAGATACTAATAAAATCGCTATAGCCTATAACACAAAATTTTTTGAGTATAGATCTTAATGTTGTAATTGTAGGCTCAAAGATCGGGGCATTCGTCAATCGAATGCCCCTTGGGTTTGTTGCGTAAATATTATGGTGATTTTCAGACTAATTCATTTGCGAATTTATGCTCTTGTCTGGAAATACTTTAATCAATCTTGGCCAAACGCCAAAGATTTCCTTATATACCTTGTCTTTGAAAAATATAAAAAAATTCCGCACCCGAAAGTGCGGAAAACCCTTGTAAAATAAAGATAAACGGAGGATTTACATCCTCCGTTTACTTGGTCTCAGTGACACGACTTGAACGTGCGGCCTCTACCACCCCAACTGACGTGGGTCTGTTCTCTCGTGCGCTTTGCGTGCTTTCATGCCGTTTCCGCTCCAAGACACTTGCTCTTGGGGCTTTTTTCGTCCACTGTTTCCGCGTGTTCCGCGTTTGTCTGTGGTCAAAACTGTGGTCAGACCGCTTTTTGCGCGGATTCCGGGTGGGGCTTTGTCGGCAGAAAAAAGAACAGAGGTTTTTCTGCCGCACTTAAAAATCCGTAAATGGTCAGATCTGTGGTCAACCGCGCTTCATTGTATATGCCGCCAGCCTGTTTCAATCCTGTTTATGACACAAACTGTGGTCAAAATCCAAGCCCGCAGAATCAGCTTTTGCGACGCAGTAGACAAAGAAAAGGGATTCGAAATTCCGTGTATATATAGGCAGGGTTCTTATTTTAATCTGTAATAGCGGGTGTTCTTTCCGTTGCCCTCGCGCCGGAGCTCTCCGCTTGCGACCATTTTCCGGAGCGCACCTTCGAGAGAACTTAGACTCAGCGAGGGACACAACTCCCGGATATCCTGCTTTGAAAAGCGCCCGATCTTCTGCTGCGTTGCAAGCCGGACGGTTTCCAGTGCCGTATGCTTGGTTTCTACAAGTGAAAACCGATCCTCAAAGTCTTTATACGCCGCAAGGATCGTACCGAGCAGGTATTTGAGAAACGGGGCGATATCTTCATTTCCTTCATACCACCCATTCTGCGAAGCTCTGAGTGTGTCATAATACAGATCTTTGTTTTTTGCGATTTTAGCTTCCAGTGAAATATATTTTCCGACGTAGAACCCGCTCCTGTAAAGGAGCAGCGTGGTGAGCAACCGGCTCATCCTGCCGTTTCCGTCGTTGAACGGATGAATGCAGAGAAAGTCATGAATGAATATCGGAATGGCAATCAGGGGTTCCAACTCATTGTTCCCGATGACGCGGTTGTATTCATTGCATATTGCGTCAAGTGCTTCCGGCGTTTCAAATGGCGGAAGAGGTGTGAACAGTGTTTCCGTGCGCCCGTCCGGATAGGTTGCACTGATATAGTTCTGCACATTCTTCGTTTTTCCCGCCATCGGGTTATTTATGTGACTGTACAGAATCTTATGGAGTTGCAGAATATAGTTCTGTGTGAGCGGGATCGCGTCGAAACTCTCGTGAATGATATTCAGCACATCCCGGTATCCGGCAATTTCCTGTTCGTCGCGGTTTTTTGGTGTTGTTCTTTCCTCCACCAGCTGGCGGATACGGGTGCTTGTTGTGACAATGCCTTCGATCGCATTGGATGCCTCAGTGCTCTGCACCTTTGCGATCTCCACCAGTTTTTCGAGTTCCTCCGGTTTTTGCTTCAGATACAGCTCCTGTTTTCCCGCTTCTTTGTAGATAGCGGCAATCAGCGAAAGAACATCCGAATCCCACTTTTGCTCTCTGATTTTTGAATAATTGAATGTGCGCATTCCCTCACCTCTGTTTCGTTTCCCTTATAATATATCACAAATTAAGGGGAATGTCAAGATGAAAATGGATAAATCCCTTAATATTATGCTCAAAATGAGGAAAAATATTCGTGTCGAAGAACCGAAGTGTTTTCGCTTTGGGCATAAAATTGTTGCTTTTGATAGGTGTTGATATTGTTTGACAAGGCTGATTCACGCGCAAAAAAGTCAATGTTCTTTGAATTTATTCTGTTTTCCCCTTGCAATTTGTCGGAAATTATTGTATACTGTGAAAGTACAAATCTATCCATATATGAGGTGGAAAATGGCTGCAAGCTATAAAAAATTATTCAAACTGCTGATTGACCGCGAGATGAAAAGCAAGGAGCTCGCCGCAAAGGCGGGAATCAGCCCGGCAACGCTCGCAAAAATGAAAAAAGACGGCGCAACCGTATCAAGCGACGTGCTCGTGAAAATCTGCACAGCACTCGGTTGCACGATGGATGATATAGTGGAGATAGTGCCGAATAATAGGGATTGATTGAGAAAGGACAACAGTCATGCTGCGCAACGGTTTATATGAACAGGTGATCAATAAAGCACTGGAAGGCGAGCTTGCCACGACTGACAAGCTTATGGAGACTGCGCCGATTGACGGTGGAGAATCTTCCAAAGTGCTTTCCAAATACATAGCTGAGATCATTGAAAAAGGACTTGATAATGTGCGTGATAGCGGAGGGGCACTTGCTGATCAGGTGGAGCTTGTCAATAAAATCGTTGCGACAATTATGACAGAGACCAAAGAAGCTGAATTTGATTCCATGGTAGTGGCAAAACGCGCAGAACAACTTCTTGCGTTATTTGACAAAAAAGATAACGCGTTTGCCTTGAATGAAAAAGCAGAAATCGTTCGCCCGGAAACTTCAATTGCGCAAAGCTCGCTGTTTACGGGAGCCATTCACGAGCCGCAGATGTTTACCGAGCTGAAAAAGGAGATCGTCTCGGCAGATCGTATTGATATGCTTGTTTCCTTCATCAAATGGAGCGGCCTTCGACTGATCATAGATGAGCTTACTGCATTTACACAAAGGGGCGGCGAACTACGTATTATTACAACTTCGTATATGGGTGCGACCGATGTGAAAGCCGTTGAAGAGTTGAGTCATCTGCCGAATGCAAAAATAAAGGTCAGTTATGATACCAAACGCACACGCCTCCACGCAAAGTCTTATGTTTTTTATCGCAATACCGGATTTACAACTGCATACGTTGGTTCTTCCAACCTATCCAATGCGGCTATTTCTTCCGGGCTTGAATGGAATGTAAAAGTTACAAAGAAAGACCTGCCTGAAACGATTGATAAGATTGTTGCAACATTTGAGAGCTACTGGAATTCCAGAGAATTTGAATATTATAACGAGGGGCAGAGAGAACGCCTTTCTCGTGCGTTGAAAGCGGAAAAGTATTTTGATAGCAACAATGCCGAAACGTACACCTTTGACATTACACCATATTCCTATCAGCAGGAGATTCTCGATAAACTTGAAGCAGAACGTACCGTGCGCGGACAATATCGAAACCTTGTTGTAGCGGCTACGGGCACGGGAAAAACGGTCATTTCCGCATTTGACTATAAGCGTTTTCGCAAGCAAAATCCGAATCAACCTTGCCGTTTGCTTTTCATTGCACACAGAGAAGAGATTTTAAAGCAGAGTATGTATACTTTCCGTGGCGTTTTGAAGGATCAGAATTTTGGAGAGATGTTTGTCGGCGCTTATGTGCCGGAGAGTATTGATAATCTGTTCATGTCCATCCAAACTTTCAATTCGCAGGATTTCACAAGCAAGACAAGCCCGGAGTTTTACGATTACATTGTGGTGGATGAGTTTCACCATGCTGCGGCTCCGACCTATCAAAAACTGTTGTCTTACTATAAGCCGAAAATTCTTCTCGGACTGACAGCCACTCCGGAACGTATGGACGGAAAGAGTATTACAGAGTATTTCAACAACCGCATTGCGGCAGAAATTCGTTTGCCGGAGGCCATTGACAGAAAGTTGCTTTGCCCATTCCAGTATTTCGGAGTAACGGATACTGTTGATTTGAGTGATCTCAAATGGGTGCGTGGCGGGTATGATAAGAGTGAACTGTCAAAGCTCTACACATTCAGCGGAATGATTGCAAACCGGCGCGCAGACGCGGTGATTTCTTCACTTCTCAAATATGTAACCGACATTGATGATGTGAAAGGACTCGGATTCTGCGTTTCGGTAGAACATGCAGAATTCATGTCAGGATATTTCAACGCACATCATATTCCGGCAATGTTTTTGACCGGTGCATCCCCGGATGAGGAACGAAACAATGCGAAAAAGAAGCTGGTCAGCGGTGAAGTAAGGTTCATTTTTGTAGTAGATATTTATAACGAGGGCGTAGATATTCCCGAGGTCAATACCGTGCTATTTTTGCGTCCTACCGAATCACTGACAATTTTCTTGCAACAGCTTGGGCGCGGATTGCGCCTGGCAGAGGGAAAAGAGTGCCTGACGGTGCTTGATTTTATTGGTCAGGCAAATAAAAAATACAATTTTGAAGATAAGTTTGCGGCATTGCTTTCAGGTGAGTCGGGCAATGTACAAAAAGAAATCAAAGACGGATTTATATCGGTTCCGAAGGGCTGTTATATTCAGCTGGAAAAGAAGGCTGCTAAATACATTCTTGACAATATTCGTGCCTCTTTCGGTATGCGTGCCGGATTGGTTTCGCGTATCGCAACCTTCGCGGAAGATTCGGGAAAAGCATTAACACTCGAGAACTTTTTGGATTATTACCATCTTGATATACGCAGCATTTATATAAGAGATAGCTTTTCTCGCCTTTCTGTATGGGCGGGTGTAAAAGATGATTTTAAGGAAACATTGGAAGAAACTATGGCAAAGGCATTTGCGCGCCTTGCTGTGATTGATTCGCGCCGCTGGATTGCCTTTTTGCTTGATATTTTGCCTCGACTTGTGGACGTGGATTTTGATCAGCTTTCCGATGAGAAAAAGAGAATGCTGCAAATGTTCTACGTCACCGTATGGGGTGAAACTGCGAGTGACTGGAACAGTGATAAGGTGCTTGAAAATCTCTATAATCTTGCCGATAGTCCGGTTATGCTCAGTGAGCTGATTGCACTTTTGCAATATCGCTTCAATCATATTGATTTCATCGATGAACCTGTAAATCTCGGCTTTGCTTGTCCACTGGATTTGCATTGTACTTACACGCGCGATCAGATTCTCGTGGCAATGGATTTTATGAAACCAAATACTGTTCGTGAGGGTGTTAAATACCTGCCGGAAAAGAAAGCGGATATTTTCTTTGTAACGCTGAATAAATCGGATAAGGATTATTCACCTACAACCATGTACAACGATTATTCCATTAGTGAAACGCTGTTCCATTGGCAGAGCCAAAGCACCACATCTGCTGATTCCGCAACGGGAAGGCGCTATATTCATCACAAGGAGAGCGGCAATCGAATTCTTCTGTTCGTCCGTGAATTCAAATCTGATCGTAATTTCGGCGGCGCCGGTGCCTATACCTTTCTCGGCACGGCAAACTATGTGAAACATGATGGTTCGCGACCGATGAATATTACTTGGAAACTGGATCGTCCCATCCCGGCAAAGTTTTTGAAGAAGACAAATAAGTTAGTGGTAGGATAAGGATGTCAGAAAATAGAAAAACAAGAATCATGTTCGTCTGCCACGGCAACATTTGCCGCAGTCCGATGGCAGAGTTTATCTTCAAAGACCTTGCGAAAAAGCAAGGCGTGGCGGATCGCTTTTTAGTCGCTTCTTCCGCCACAAGCACGGAAGAAATTTGGAACGGAATCGGCAATCCGGTCTATCCGCCGGCGAAAGCCGAGCTTGAAAGACATGGGCTGTCTTGTGGCGGCAAGCGCGCGGTGCAACTGCAAAAGAGCGACTATGACAAATACGATCTGTTCATCGGCATGGACAGTGCCAACATCCGTAATATGCTCTGTGTTTTCGGCGGCGATCCTGCGGGAAAGGTACATAAGCTGATGGACTACACGCCTCGCGGCGGCGATGTGGCAGATCCGTGGTATTCCGAGCGATTTGATGTGGCGTATCGGGATATTTATGAGGGCTGCACAACACTTCTTGATGCCATTTTAAAACAGGACAAGCAATGAAATGAGGCGATTTTTATGACCGAAGTAGTAGCGGCTCTCATTTGGGAGGGCGAAAAGTTTATGATCTGTCAGCGCCCGGCGCACAAGGCAAGAGGACTTCTTTGGGAGTTTGTCGGCGGCAAGGTGGAACCCGGCGAAACGAAAGAGCAGGCGCTCATCAGGGAATGCAGGGAGGAGCTTGCCGTCACTCTCTCTGTCGGTGATGTGTTTATGGATGTTGTCCACGAATATCCGGACATCACCGTGCATTTGACGCTGTTCAATGCCACCATTGCCGATGGCGTTCCGCAGAAGCTGGAGCATAACGACATCCGGTGGATCACGCCGAGTGAGATTCCGAACTATGCCTTCTGTCCGGCGGACGAGGAGATATTGAAGAAAATCATTGAGGTCTGCAAATGATTAAAGAACTGATGCACGATCCGATTTTCCTTGCCGGGAAGTCGGAGATTGCGACGAAGGAAGATTTACCTGTCGCGCAAGACCTACTCGACACACTGATGGCGCACAAGGAAAACTGCGTCGGTATGGCGGCGAATATGATCGGCGCGAAAAAACGCATCATCGCGTTTCTTGATGAGAGCGGACGAGCTCCGGTATACGCCGTGATGCTCAATCCCGAAATCATCAAAAAGGATGATGCGTATGACACCGAAGAAGGCTGTCTGTCGCTTCTCGGAGGTCCCCGCAAGTGCAAGCGGTATAAAACCATCAAAGTGCAGTATCAGACTGCCACAATGCAGACAAGAGTGAAAACCTATACCGGCTGGACGGCGCAGATCATTCAGCACGAGGTGGATCATTGTAACGGGGTTTTGATATAGTCTGCAATACGATTGCTACTTAATTGCTAACTTTCCTGCTTTCGCTGGACTTCTCGCCGCCTTTGTGGTATTGTGTGTGCTTACAAAGGAGGTGCGCACAATGGCACGGATTACGACAAACGAATATATTGCGGTAAGGCAAATGAAAAAGAACGGAGACTGTATTTCCGAGAGCGAACCCGGAGGTGCAGTCTCCGTTTGTGCTACAGGCGAAGGGGTGATAAACAAACAACGGCAAATCGCGCGTGCGACCGTTTTGGAGGCAATGTAGTCCATCAGAATCTGCGCCGCGGGAAACGAAGAAAGCCCCGCCGGAGCGGGGCAGACGTCAGCAAGTGAAGCATTCCACGTATTGCGGATTTTCTTTTATGCGTTTCTTGAATTCATCTGGCAAAACCTCAATCCAGCCTTTCCAAAATGTCTGAGAAAGCGACGGAAATTTTTCGCTTGGGACTGTAACCTTAGCTACGAGCGGAGAAGAATATTGATATTCACCGGTACAACGTATGGACTGATAAAGTTTTATATGCTCAAAGCCTTTTTTGAAATATTCAAGTGCTGTCTCGGTGTGATTTTGACGAGCATCAAATACTGCCGCGTACAAATAGAGCCTTCCTATATGGCTGTGTGCAACACCGCACCGCCCATCACTGAAAACCGATTCATACAACCGGGCAAGATCCATCAAAAGCTTGATTCCTTCATCTGTTGTAAAGAGAGATATTTTTGTACACACGGAATTCGCGAGAACATTATTCAATTCGTTCAACAGGGAAATAATCGCTTCTCCTTGATATTTGTCCCGCTCTTCTGCTTCGGTGGCCTTTGGCATGGCGATTTCACGGCACATGACAATGGAGTTTTGTCCCGAAGCCAAGGCTTTTGCTTTATCATGATAGCCCATCTTTGCATATCCGGTTATCATCATCATAGTGACTGCATCACGGTCTTCGGGCGAGATGTCCATACCCAAAACTTTTTCAAATACGCGGAGTTCTTCCTGCCAGTATACATTATTTGAGTTATATTCGGTGTCTTCATATGCATAATCGGAGTCGGTTGTGGTATAGCTTCGCGCACCGTATTTCTTCCAGCCTTGGATATTCAGCGCATATCCGAGTTTGACAAGCACCTGCGGTTCGGACGGAAACTCTTCTTCCGCCGAGCGGAGCATTCGGATGCATTCTGTCATGTCTTCCTGACTGTTTAACGCAATTTCTGCCTCATTCAATATGTTTTTCAGCTTTTCCTGTCTGTCTTTACTGTACCCGAAAAGCTCGTCGATACTGACATTGAAATAGTTTGCAATCGCGGGTATCAGCTCCATGTCGGGATATCCGCCGTTTGCTTCCCAGCGGGAAACCGCCTGCGGGCTTACGCCAAGCACTCCCGCCAAGTCCTCCTGCTTCCTTCCATCGCGTTGACGGAGCTGTCGTATTTTTTCGCCGATTTTAATATTCATATGTTATTCTCCTGTTATCGTTATCACCGGTGTGATTATATTTTATCATGAAAGCCGTTCGTCGTCAATTATCAATTTGTTGTTTAGCGAACAAGTATAACTTGATTGACATTGTATGCAAGCCATCAGAATCTGCGCCGCAGGAAACAAAGAAAAAACATAGCGAAACAAAAAGTTCCGAAAACCTATTGACAAAGCGTTTTTGCCATGGTATAATAACAGAACAATGAGTTCCGAAATTATCAGAGGTGCGTTTATGAGAGTCATGAGTGAAGAAAAACTGCAAAAGCTCGCGGAGTTTATCAAGCAGTATGCGCGAGACAACAATGGGGAATCCCCAAGCCTCGCGGATATCATGGAATATATGGGCATGGTCAAGTCGACAGCGTATCGGCATATCTTAGAGCTTGAAAAGCGCGGCATCATTTCCTATTCGGGGAAAAATACGCTGGAAATACCCTTGCAGAAGAAAATGCACGTGATGTCCCGCCATATTCCCGTGGTCGGAATGATCGTGTGCGGCACGCCCGACGAGCAGGAGGAGCATATTTCAAGATACCTTGCCGTTCCGGAGGAGTGGCTCGACGGTGAATGCTTTCTGCTGGAAGCATACGGCGATTCCATGGCGGACATCGGCGTTCATGCAGGCGACCTTGTGCTGGTCAAGAAGACAAACGTCGCAAATGACGGGCAGGTGATCGTCGCGCTTACGGAAGATGGAAACACGCTCAAGCGCCTGCATTACGAAAACGGCAAGCCCGTACTGTACGCCGAAAACAGCAGCTACACCGAAAAGCAGCGCGTCATTCACCCGAAAGAGCTGACGATTCAGGGCGTGGCGCTGAAGGTCATCAAAGATATTGTTTGATGCACTACATAGAAGCGAAAACAATCCTGTCCGCGAAAAATGAACAACTGCGCTTGACCGAAAGGAAAAAAATATGACGCTTGAAGAACTGAAAATCCGTCAGCTGACAAATCAATATCTGCTCGCGCCTGCGGACAAATTGACCGTGATGCGCGACCTTTGCGGCGTGCAGGCGCAGTTTATGACGAACGCTTTGCACTCACTGAAAATCCGTACAAACGACTATGACGAGCAGACCGTCGCCGCGGGGCTTGTGAAAAACTGGTCTGTGCGCGGCACGGTTCACGTGTTTGCCGAAAGCGACCTGCCGCTGTTTATCCGGTGCAACAACGGCGCGGATTATCGCAAAAACGAATGGCAGGGATATTCCTATATGAAAAATCAGCGCCCGTGCTGGGCGTTGACGCCCGAACGGCAGAAATATCTTGCGGATATCATTCTCGCGGCAGTTTCGGAGAGGGCATACACGCGCGACGAGCTGAAGGAGCTTTGCCGTGCAAGCGGGATGACAAAAATCGAAGAGGATTGTATGTTCGAGTCATGGGGCGGCGGTATACGCGAGCTTTGCGTGCGCGGCTTTATGAACTACACCGTGCAGGAGAAAAAGCAGTATATCGCATCGCCCGAGTTTTCTCCGATTCCCGAGGAAGAAGCAAAATTTGAGATAGCGCGGCGGTATTTTACGAATATTGCACCCGCTACGATACACGACGCTATGTATTATACAGGTGCAAAACAGGCAGAGGTCAAGAATTGGCTTCGGGACTTGCCCGTCGAGTCATTTGACTTTGGCGGCATGACATATTATTACATACCAAATGGGAAAACATACGATGGGGACATTCCGCATTGCATTTTCCTTGCGGGATTTGACCAGCTTATGCTCGGATATCAGAAAAAGGAAAGTATCTATTTAAAGCCCGAATATCTTCGCGGCGTGTTCAATCTTGCAGGTATCGTTATGCCGCCATTGCTCATCGACGGTGATGCGGCGGGAATATGGAAAAACAAAAACGGGAAGCTCGAAATCAAGTGCTTCCGTAGCCTGACGCAAAGCGAAAAGAGCTATATAGAGCAGGCGGCAGATAATCTGTGGGGCGATATAAAAGAGGTAAAATATGCTGATGGATGATAGTGTTTTTTACACCGCCGATCGTGCCGAATGGCGGGCGTGGCTTGAGGAGCATTTTGAAACCGAAAAAGAAATATGGTTTGTGTTTCCGATGAAAGAGTCGGGCGAGGCAAGCCTTTCCTATAACGATGCGGTCGAGGAGGCGCTTTGCTTCGGTTGGATCGACAGCACGATCCGACATATTGACGCGCTGCACCGCGCACAGCATTTTACGCCGAGAAAGCCGGGCAGTCCATATTCGCGTCCGAATATCGAACGCCTCATTTGGCTTGACGGGCAGGGATTGATTCATCCGAAGGTGCGGAAAAGCGTGATCGATCTCATCCTTGCGCCGTATGCCTTTCCGGAAGATATTTCGAATGCGATACAATCCGACTTAGCCGCGTGGAAAAATTATCAGTCGTTCCCGGAGGGCTACAAACGCATTCGCATTGCCTATATCGATGCGGCACGGAAACGACCTGCTGAGTTTAAGAAACGCCTGAACAACTTCATCATAAGAACGCGGGCGGGCAAGATGATTCCCGGTTTCGGCGGGATTGACAAATACTATGGGAGCATGTGAGGAAAGCGGTATGGAAATCTCTAAAACGACACAGAGAGCACAAGGCGAAGAAATAAAGCGCATTCCCATTGCGCGTTGTCCGGTGGACGGTTGCGGAAGAACGCTTCTGTACAGCACGGATCCGAAAGAGAAAAACACGGTGACGATCAGCGTTGCCAAGCCGGACTACCAAGGTAAAACGATGCTGTGCCCGCGGTGCAAAACCATGCTTGCGGTGATTGAAAAGCCGAAGGTGGCACGGGGATATGTCGCCATTCCCATTACAAGCGCAACATTTTAATCGAAAGTGAGCCATCCTCCCGGCGGTGAAATCGGGAGCCAAGGGTGAGTATCAGAAGATTTTGCAGAGTGCAACTCTGTTTTCTTCCGATGCTCACTTTTTCTTTTTCAAAAAATAATGGAGGTGTTATATGAAAGAATCAAACTACAAAACCTACGATGAGTTGCCGTTGTTCCTTAATGCGGAAACGGTTGCGAATGTGCTGGGAATCGCTATGTCGTCGGCGTATGAGCTGATGAAGGAAAAGGATTTTCCTGCGCTCCGCGTCGGAAATCGGCTGATCGTCCCGAAAGAAAAATTTGTCCTGTGGGTGGAAATGAAAACGGAGGTGAGTAAATGAGCGGTATCTGTCCCGAGCTTGACGCAAGGCTTTCAGCGGAGCTTGACCGTTACTATTTTTCAACTGACGGCTCGGGGCTGAAACTCGACCGCCGGGAAAAGCACCGCGTGATAAATGCTCTGCATCGGCTGTGGAATATTGAAGAAATCGCTTGCTACGGAGTCGGCTTTGCAACCGAGGATATCCGAAAAGTGATACTCGACCTCATGAAGCCCGCACATATCAGGCTTGCGTTGAAAACGGTTGATTTTAATTCCGGAGCGGCATATTCACTATGGCTCGGATGTGCGATTTTTATGTTTGCAAAATTTGATGAGGATCTGCAACATGAAATCAGGAAAGGGATTCTCAGTCGCGGATATTTGCCTTTGGTTGTGGCGGGTTTCCTTTCCGAAGTGGTGATCACGGAAAAAGGCAAACACATCACACAGCGCATCAAGGTGAATCTTTCTCTCAAAGAGAAAACGCAATACGATTTTGCCCGCATCGTCACGCACGGCACTGCCCGCAAATCTTATGCGGAGGGTAACTACTTCATGGTGCCGAACAGCGTGCTGTATATGGATCTCTCGGGCGGTGAAATTCTGCTTTACGCCTGTCTGCTTTATTATGAAGACCGCAGGACACACACCTGCTATCCGTCCTTCCGTGAGATCGGGGAGCGGATCGGAATGTCAAAGAACACGGTGATGAAATATCTTCGCTCACTTGAAAAGCGCGGGCTGGTTGAAACCGAGCAAACCTTGATAAGGACAAAGAGCGGTGAGGTTCACAACGGCACGCTGAAATATCACATCACGCCTATCGCTCCCATCAAGAAAGCGTATGACGAAAAAGAGCTTGACAAGCTGAAGCGGGAGGCGGAAATGCGGGAGCGGATTGCAAAATATGAGCGGCACACAAAAAACAGCGTTCATGCCGAAAACCACGCGGAAAACGGGCAAATGTGAAGATTTATGCGAAGGTCGATTTTCAAGCAGGAGAAAGGGCGTGCGTCAAAAACGCTCGCCCGAATCACATCGGCGGGCAGAGCCCTCCGTTTTTCGCGTGTTTTGACCGCATTTGCTCGCTTTTTCGCGGGTTTTGCACGAAAGAAAAATATGCGCAAGTGTGTGTCAAAAATCGCATGAACACAAATTCAGGCGCCTGCAATGCGAAAAAGTCAGTGTTTGCAGGCTTTTTGCAGGCGTCTGAGGCAAAAAAGGAGGCTTTTATGGAGAACAGGCAAACTCGTTTTTCTCTGCATATCAGCGAGGAAACATTGGACACGGCAAAGGCACTCAGCAAGTCGGACGGCTCCAAAAGTGTCAGCGAATATATCGAAAAGGCGGTTGATTTTTATAATGCGTATCTCTGTAATCGCAGAGCGCCCGAGCTGATTTCTTCCGAGACGGTGGATACTTTGCGGAGAGTGCTTGACAAATGCGAGCACGCGCGCAGCAGTGCGCTCTTCAAGCTGTCGGTTGAAATTTCAATGCTGCTCAATGTAATCGCGGCGACGAATGACATTGAACATGAAGACCTCGGCAAGCTTCGTCACGCCTGCATCGAGGAAGTCCGGAGAATCAACGGAAGTGTTTCTCTTGACAACGCAATCGAATGGCAGAAATAAATTCGGAATCGCAATTTTTTTGATGCAGGAAACAAAGAAAAAACATCGGGGCGATTTGATAACTTTCCGATAACTCTTTCGATTTCCGCTGGATATATGAAAAGCCTTGTGGTATTGTTGTGCGTGAAAGAAGGTGAAAAACATGAGTAAACGACGTCCGAACGGGGACGGGATGGTCAGAAAAAGATCGGACGGAAGATGGGAAGCACGTATCATCGTCGGGCACAAAGAGGACGGCAAGCCGATTTATAAATCGGTCTTCGGCAAGACGCAGAGCGAGGCGATGACGAAATTTTATAAGCTCCTCGAAACCTATCGCGGGGTGGAACTGAACGAAGATTGCCTCGTGAACCTGAACGAATGGCTCGACCGTTGGCTCTGCTATCAGAAGGATGTGGTGCGCCCGCAGACGCTGAACAAGTATATTTTCTACGCAGATGCATACGTCCGTCCGTATCTCGGCGACAAGAAAATCTCGGCGATCCTCACGCGGGATATGCAACAGCTCTACGTAAAGCTGCTCAAAGAAGGGCGCGTCACCGAGAGCAAAACCAAAGGAAAATCGCTCTCGGGCAGTACGGTCAGAGCAGTGCATATGATGATGCACAAGTGCTTTGAGATGGCAGTGGAGCAGCATATCATCGTCAAAAATCCGACCGACGGCACAACGATCCCCGCACTGAACAGCACGGAACGCAAAGTATATAACGAGGAACAGCTCAAAAAGTTTCTGAAAATCATTGAGGACGAACCGTGGTGGCGGGACTTCTTCTACCTCGAATGTATGACGGGACTGCGCAAAGGTGAGATCTGCGGACTGCGCTGGGAGGACTTCAATGAAGCGGAAGGCAAGCTCAGTGTTGCACGACAGGTCATTCCGGTCAGGGGCGGAATCACGGTCAGCGATCCGAAAACAGACACCGGTATCCGCACGATTGTCCTGCCCGAAAGTGTTGTCCGCATGCTGAAAGAGCGTAAGAAAGCCATCGGCTCCGAATGGATTTTTCCGAGCCTGCGCGACGCGGAAAAACCGATCAATCCCAACACGGCATACGGTACCTTCAAGCGAATCATCAAGAAGGCAGGGCTTCCCGACATTCCGTTTCACGGCTTGCGTCATACCTACGCTACCCATTCGATTGCCGTCGGCGTGGATGAAAAGACGCTGGCAAAGGAACTCGGACACACAAAACCGGGCTTCACACTCGACTGTTATGCGCATGTGACGGAAGAAATGCAAAAGCGCGCCTCCGAAGTTACGGGCAATGCACTTGAAAAAATCCTCGGAAAGGAGCTGAAACCGTGGGCAGACGAAAGAACGGACAAGGGCTGATCCGTCAGCGCAAAGACGGCAGATGGGAAGGCAGGTGTGTGGTCAGTTACGATGAAAAGAATCTGCCGATTACGAAAAATGTCTTGGCGAAAACCAAGCGCGAGGTCGAAGAAAAGCTGAAAGCCCTCAAGGAAACCGTGCAGAAACCAGTCGTGAAAACTGCCGCAGACATGCCGTTCGGTGAGTATATCGACTATTGGTATCGCAACTTCTGCGAACTGAGCATTGCCGCAACCACGCGCCTGAAATACGAAAACGACATCTACAAGCACATCATCCCCGGCATCGGAAAGCTCCCGCTTGCCGCGCTCAAAAAGAGTGATCTTGAAAAATTTTATGCCGAACAGATGAAAAGCGGCAACCTCGACCGCAATGGTGTCGGCGATAAAAAACTGTCGGGCGCGGTCATCCGTTCGATGCACACCCGCATTAAATGTGCGCTCGATCAGGCGCTGAAAGAGGGACTGGTCAACCGCAATGAGGCAATCGGTTGCAAGCTCCCGCCCAAGAAAAACAAAGAAATTGAGGTACTGTCACACGAAGAAATCGCGCGGCTACTCATACAGGCAAAGGAAGAAGGCTTCTATGAGCTTATCCTCCTCGGACTTGCCACAGGCATGCGGCGGGGCGAACTGCTCGGGCTGAAATGGGATGACATCAACTTTACGACAGGCGAGTTGAGCATCAGACGCGAATATACCACGCTCGGCTCGGACTATATCATCAGTACGCCGAAAACAAAATCCTCGGTGCGCTCGGTGCATCTGCCGCAGTCGGTGCTGAATATCCTCGGAGAATACCGGAAAACGGTCAACTCCGAGTGGGGTTTCCCGTCACCGCTCGATCCGACGCATCCGCGCAGTCCGACGAGTTGTCGCAGTCGGCTGTCGGATATGCTGGAGCGTGCCGAATGCAATCATATCCCGTTCCACGGTCTACGGCATATCTTCTCAACCATGGCACTGGAAAACGGGCTGGACATCAAAACGCTGTCCGCCGTCCTCGGTCACTCTTCGGCGGAGACGACCATCAGCGTATATTCTCATGTGACAGGTGAGATGGAGCGCAATGCCGCAAAGAAAATGGACGATGCCTTCGGCACGCCAAAGCCCGCAGATTCGCCCGTGTGCGACGATAACCCCGAAGACGGGCAAACACCCAATCAGAAACAGAAACCCGCTGAATTCACCGCCCAAAAGAGCAAGAAGCGCAAGCCCGGTACTGGCTACGTCAAACAGCTTACCGCCAACTGCTGGCAAGGAAGATATACACCGACGGTTAACGGAAAGCGTATCGCACGAAACGTTTACGCCCCCACCGAAGAAGAGTGTGAGGTGAAACTCACGGAGCTTATCAAGGAGATGAAAGCGGAGTTTGGAATCAAGTGAGTATTCTGTGCACAGTTCACTTTGTTATTTTATGCAAATACACAATTTCACAAAGTGGAATTGCAAAATAGCTATTGCTTTGTTGTTTACAGAATTCTGTTGAAAGAATTCCTTTTTCGTGGTATAATAATAAAAGATTCCTTACAAGGAGAGAAATCATGAAAAAACTGATACCGATATTATTATCCGCACTTCTATTTACAAGTTGTGCGTCATCCAATAATCAAACCAATACCTACCGTCAGATCAGTATGGATGAGGCGGGCGCTATGATGGAGCAGGAGAGCGGTTATATCATTCTCGACGTGCGCACGCCCGAGGAATATGCCGAAAAACATATCCCGAACGCCATCAACGTTCCAAATGAAAATATCGGCACGGACGAGATCTCCGCCCTGCCGGATAAGGATCAGCTGATCATGGTGTACTGCCGTAGCGGTCGGCGCAGTAAAGAGGCGGCAGAAAAGTTGGTGAAACTCGGATACACGAACATCGTGGAGTTCGGCGGAATCATCGACTGGAAAGGCGAGACCGTGAGCGGAGAATGACGGTCACGGTGCAATATTTGCACCGCAGGAAGCAAAGAAAAGGCGCAGGCTCTGCCACTGCTCAACAGGAGTGAAAAAATATGTCCAATCCGCTAGTCACGCATACCTATCCGTTGGCATCGATCGACGAGGCGTATGAACTGTTTGAGAATAAACGCGACGGAGTTATTAAGGTCGCGGTGGAGTGTTGAAAAAGCAAAGCAACTAGGAGATGAAAATAATGATTGCCAAAAACTTTAAATTCCTACATAAGCATTTTAAAGATAAGCAAGATGTGTTGGCAAAAATGTTTAATGTTCCACAAAGCAATATTAGCGGATATGTAAATGGAACTAAACCGATACCGGTGGATATCTTGCAAAAAATTGCGATTAGATATGGTGTTAGTGTCGATGATCTAACAAATAAGGATCTAACTTTGGAATTTGATTCGCCGCAAACTATAGAACTTAAGGACACATTGAGTTTCGGAGAAAACATGTTGCCGATTCTTACCTCTAATATCGCAAAAACCAATGATGATTTTAATCGTGCATATGATATCTTGCTTGATGCATTGAAATTGGAAAGAATGGATGCTTTTTATGCGAAAGTTAATATTCTAGAACATGCAATATCTCTATTTCAAAAGGCATGGAGAGAATCGAAAACCTATGTT
>ERZ809074.2466-NODE-2466-length-20214-cov-21.427650_pt1 | contig 20214 bp, 15 predicted proteins | sample MGYA00520795_ERZ809074 | MGnify/ENA primary metagenome ERZ809074 (study PRJEB31570, sample SAMEA3212989) | Homo sapiens | biome: human-gut; feature: human gut; material: fecal | place: Sweden | collected 2011 ...
GCACCTACGGCGATTCGACCCACGAGGAAATGCCGGAGCTTATGCGCCGCATCGTTGAGCATACTGCGGCCGCCTTGGGCGCCGAGGCAGAGCTCACCGACTATACCATCGCCAACTACAAGGTCGAAAACGACGCAGCTTCGAGCGAGCGCTGCCGTCAGGCCGTAATCAAGTGCCTGGGCCCCACCGGTCAAGGCCATTACCGTGGCACGCTCTCGGGCGAGGATTTTTCGGAGTACCTGCGCCGCGTGCCGGGCGTGCTCGCCTTTGTAGGTACGCGTAACCCCAAGATTGGCGCCACGTACGCCCAGCATTCCTGCTTCTACAAGATCGACGAGAGCGTGCTCGCCAAGGGCTCCATGGTAGCCGCTCAGTATGCCATCGACTTTTTGGCCGAGCCCACGCAAGAGGAGATCGACGGCCCCGCGATTACCGCGGTCGCCGAAACCAACCCCGATCTGGCCGCCAAGTTGCGCTCTGCCAAGGCGACGACCGCCGAGGCTCGCGACGCCATCCATGATGCCCGCACGGCTCGCCATGCCGCAATCAAGGGCATCCACGAAGCCCGCGCCGCCGCTCGTCACGAGGATAAGCACGGCGAGTAGTCGTCACGCCCATCTATAACAGTCTGGCTATAGCAAAGCGGGGGCGGACGTTTCGAAACGTCCGCCCCCGCTCATTTGTCAAGCACTATTTCTACCATTTCTACCCCGTCCCCAAATGGCAGGCAGCATGGCTACTCGTCCTGAGGGTCCTCGTCGGAACTTGACTCAGGCTCGGGCTCAGGCTCAGGATCGGGCTCAGGCACAGGTGCCGGCTCAGGTGCCGGCTCAGGTGCAGACGCAGGCGCCGGCTCAGGCACAGGCGCTGCCTCGGGCGCAGGTGCCGGCGAAGCATCCGGAGCGCTGTAACCCGAGGGAGCGGACTTCTTCTCGAAGGGCAATACAAAAGTCAGGACGTCGTCCTTGTCCTCGTCGGCCCACTCGCTTGCATAACGTGCAACCCAATAGCCAACGGCACGGTGCTTGAGCATCTTGCCAAAGACCGTAAGAAATACGGTGACGAAAGCGACCAGCACCAGGAACAGTACAAGCGTGATGCCACCGCCGGTAACAATCGCCTCAATACCCGTAGGACGATAGTAGTAGCTATACATACCGACAGAGGCAATGGCGCCAAAGACAACCGTCAAGATCCATGTGACAACGTTGGCGACCAAGCCCGTCAAAAACTCGGGGAGGAACGAAGCGCAGAACAGCTTGGTCTTGTTGTTCTTAAAGGCCGCCCAAACCTTATCGAGCGAAAACGCGCTCTCGACGCGACCGGTCACCGCAAAGTGCATCACGGCAATGTCGGCGAACATCTTAAAGAAGACACCCAGAATCGCCGAGGCAATTAGCGCCAGGACAAGCAGGCCGAGCGAACCGAACAGCGCAGCCTCGAGCGCATAAGAGCCGTAATAAGAATACGAGCCCGCGGCGCCAATTACCACGCCCTCCACCAGCGAAAGCACTACACCGATAACGGGAATGGCAGCGATAACCTCGAGCACGACCGAAATAACGCTCGAAAAGACTCCAAGGCCAAACGACGTGGAACGCATCAACGGACGCTTCATGCCGCCATCGACCTTGAGCGAAAGATCACGACCCCACTCGATGCCAAAGCCCGAACCGCACACGCTCGCAATGCAAGCTGCCAAAAAGCCGATGGCAGCCGCAATGCCGCCGATAACGGGGATGAACAGCACGAGCACCGACACGACACAGATAAGCGCCGGCAAAAAAGCGATCTGGCACACGCGCTGCAGCACGCCCGGAGTCTTGGTCATATCCTCAAACGCCTGAGCCACACAGCCCTTGGACGCGCTCATGGGAGGCTGAGGGACAAATTGCTGAGGCTGACCCTGAGGGGTGGAAGCTGCAGCACCAGCATTAGGAGCACCGCACACACCGCAGAACTTGTCGTTATCGCCCATGGGGGCGCCACACTGCGAACAGAACATCGAAATCATCCCTTCGTATCTAGAGCGAATCACCTGGATCGCAAACGATGTCTTTGCCATCATTATCACCCAATGTGAGGACAAATACTCTTAGATGACGTATTTGCAACGCGCGAGGCGCTTTTCGATTGTTTGATGAGTGTGTCCGCGCTAGTTCGTGCCGCGGAAACCCTTGCCGACGATCTCGGAGCTGTCGACGATCGTGATAAAGGCACCCGGATCGACTTCGCGCGCATAGCGGCGTAGTTGCACGGCCTCGCGACGGCTCAGCACGCTCATGATCACCGTCACGCACTTGCCCGAGAAGGCACCGTAGCCGCGGCTGATGGTCGCCGTGCGGTTGAGATGCTTGACGATAAACTCCTCGACCTTAAGGGGCTCGGAACAAATGACCGTGCAGACCTTACGAAGGTGAATGCTCTCGATGGCCTTGTCGACCACGAGCGTCTTGGCAAACAGGCCAAGTACGCAATACAGACCGACACGCGGACCATACAAAAAGGCCGCGATGGCCACGATGCCGATATCGACCAGCAGCAGGGCGCGGCCAATCTCGAGCGTCGTGCGGCGCTTGAGAATCATGGCAAGAATGTCCGTGCCGCCCGTCGAGGCGCCAATATCAAAGACAATGGCGCTGCCGAGCGCCGGCAGAATCACGGCAAAGCACAGGTCGAGCCACATATCGCCCGTCATCGAGACATCGGTCGGAATAAAGAGCTCAAAAAGCGAAACATAGGCGGACAGTGCAAACGAGGCGAAGACGCTCCACAGGATTGCCTTGCGTTCCAAAAAGATAAAGCCCAAGACGACGAGAACCGCGTTGATAATCCACATAAAGACGCCGACGGGCAGGGTCGGGAACAGTGTGGACAGAATGACCGACACACCCGAGGTGCCGCCAAAAGCAAAGTGATTAGGGGTTTTAAACGCAACGATGGCAAAGGCCGTAAGAATCAGGCCCAAATTGAGCTCGGCAAAAAAGCGCGGGAAGCCTGGCTCCTGGCTGCGCTTTTGGCCGGCACGCTCGCCGCGTTCGATATCGGTGCGATCGACCACGCGTTCCATCGGCACCACGGGAGGACGATGTACCTCCTCGGCAGCACGCGATGCCGCCTCTGCCGCGGCGGCCTCAATCGCCCATGCCTTGCTTTCTGTTTCGCGCTCGTCAGCCATTACGGCAACCCCTCGTTAACAATTTGGAAACAATGCGCCCATTAGGGTAACGCGGAACGAGACGATTGCAACCCCTCATTTGATGAGCGGCATACCGACATCGGGGGCATACAAATAACGGCCGGCCGCACATACATCCGTGCGACCGGCCGTTTGACGTTTTCGCAGATAAAATCTGCCAAAATAAACATCCCTTTTTGGTAGGCTACTCGTGCTGGTTGGTGCGGTGCTCGTACTCCTCGGGGGTGATGACATCCTCGATGCGCAGGTTGACGCCTGCCACCTCAAGGCCGGTCATCGCAGCCAGACGCTCGGTCACGCGCGCCTTAACGTCGTCGAAAATCGCGGGTGCATAGGCGCCGTACTCGATAATGACGGAAATGTTGACGACCACGCGGTTGTCATCAGTGACCTCGACCGTCACGCCCTTGGTCAGGTTCTCGGCACCGAACTGCTCCTGCACAAAGTGCATGAGGTTGCCCTTCATGCCCAGGACGTGCGGCACCTCGCGGGTGGCCATGGCGACGATCTTCTCGATCACGCCGTTGGAATAGGTCAGCGAATCCTCGGACTCGTCCGCTTCCTCATCATCCTCGTCCGCATCGTCGGCGGGTTCGGCCTCGACGAGCGCCTCGTCCTCGAGCGTTACGTCCTCGGCCTCGGCGGCGACGGTCTCGTCTGCCTCGGGCTCGGTATCGGCCACATCGACCTTCGTGTTAAAAGCCATGGTTCCTCCTTATGCCCGCCGCACACGCGGCGGTCGAACACATACTAGCGGCCGCTAAACAGACGGCCGAAGAAGTTGACGATTCCGTTCTCGCCGTCGCGGATCTGGCCAATTACGGCGCCGATCAGCACAAAGAAAGCGATGACGAGCGTATCCCACAGGCCGAGCGTGAGCACCAGCACGGCAAGCACAAAACCAGCGACTGCCCCAAGCGTGGTATTGGGATGACGGACGGCATAGCTCCAGATGGCCGCCCCCGTACCCTTGATGAGACCCATGGCTTCATCAAAATCATCGGCGACCACGTCATGCGACTCGGCGCCCTCCACCTTGGGATCGACGACCTCGCCTGCCGGCGCAGCGCTCTGATCGATGGTCAGGCGCGGGGTGCGGACGGTCTTGTCTTGATTGGTATCACTCACCGGAAACCTCCACGGTCTGGACGGTAGTCTTGGACGGCAAAAAACGAACGCGTGCGATCGTGCCCGGCGTGCCGAGCATGGTGTCGCAGGCCTCCTCGATACGTTGCTGCATCGCGGCCGCAAGGGAGGCCACATCCCGGTCGTCGAGCGCGATGGCGTCGACCTTAAAACGGACGCGCGATTCGTCGGAGCCCTGTACGCGTGCCTCGACGTGCTCGACCATCACGCGGTCATCGCGCTCTGCCGCGGTGCGAGCACACGAGGAGAGGGCAGCGAGCGTGACCTCGATATTGCGCTCCCCCGCCGGATGCACGCAGGACGGCTCGCGACGAGCAAACACCAGGCGGAAGAAACCCACGAGCACGCCGAGCGCCACGACGCCGCCGCACGCCGTAACAACGATGCGAGGCAGCGGATCGCGCATCAGCAGCATAAAGCGATAGGTATATGGCCCCCAAAACTGGCAGACCAACGTACCCAGCGCCACGACGGCGGCGGCAAGATACACGATCGCCAGGGCTCGTTTGAGCACGCGCATGCAGCGCTCCCTTCAAATCTCGATCCACAGAATGCAAAACGATTCGCATCATTATAAAAGAGCCGGGTCCGGTGCCTCATTGCACGCGGATCCGGCTCATCTATTCCACGAGGCTTGCATGCTCGCTTCATTATGCCCAGATATGCACGGCTCAATCCGTGCGGGCGCTACTCCTCCTCGAGGGCAGCAATGACCTCGTCGGTCATGTCCATGGTGCTGTAAACATCCTGGACGTCGTCGAGCTCCTCAAGACGGTCGATGAGGCGCTGAACCTTCTTGGCGTCGGCGCCGGAGACCTCGGTCGGGGTAGTCGGGACCATGGTGGTCTCGGAGCCCTTGACCTGGACGCCCTGCTCCTCGAGCGCCTTGGAGACAGCCATGACCTCGTTGGCAGTAGTCCAGACGATCCACTCCTCGCCGGCGTCCTCGTAGTCCTCGCCACCGGCCTCGGCGATGGCCATCATGAACTCATCCTCGTCACCGGCAGCACCGTTGGCGATCATGGTCTCCTTCTTGGCGTTCTCGTCCAGGATCTCCTTGGCGACGACGATCTGACCCTTGCGCTCAAACTGGAAGGCGACGGAACCGGAGGTGCCCAGGTTGCCACCAGCGTGGGAGAAGGCAGAACGGACGTCGGCAGCGGTGCGGTTGCGGTTGTCGGTCAGGCAGTCGACGTAGACGGCGACACCGGCGGGACCGTAGCCCTCGTACACGATGTTCTCGTAGACGGCGGCGTCGGCACCCGAACCAAAGGCCTTATCGATAGCGGACTTGATCTTGTCCTTAGGCATGGACTGAGCCTTGGCCTTGGCGACGGCAGCGGCGAGGCTGGCGTTGTTCTCGGGCAGCGGATCGCCACCGAGACGGGCAGCAACGGTGATGTTGCGGCTGAGCTTGGAGAAGAGGGCGGAACGCTTGGCGTCCTGCGCGCCCTTACGATGCTTGGTTGTGGCCCACTTAGAGTGTCCGGACATACGTGTCTCCTATCGGTTTCGACCTAAAGCCCAGCGCAGATGCTCGGGCAATATAAACAAACGTCGTTATGATATACCTACCGGCCTGCAAGATAAACCCCAAAATGAAGGCGTCGTGATGATGCAGCCCCTTGGCGCAAAGAGGCCTGACTCCAATGAGCCAAATTAGGCCCAAAGGAAGTCGCTGCGAGTGACGGTGGCGCCGATGGCAAAAGGCATGCAGGCGATGACCGGATACAGGTAGCGCATGTAGGTCGAGCCGTTGCACGGGCCAATCAGGCACACGGCGAGCACGCCCAACAGCGGCACCCAGATCGCCAGCGCACGCCATGAATGACGGCGCAACAGGTAAACCACCACGACGATCATGATCCACACATAGGTGGCCGAGCTCATGGTGAGCGAGATAAACGGGATGCGCTGCACCGCCACGCGGTACAGGTTAATCAGGTGGTCGCACCAGCGCACGACCTTGCTATCGACCGGATGGAAGTCAAAATACTTGAGGTTATCGGGCTTCGCCATGATCTCGGCACTGCGCGCGGTGCTGTAGACCCACGCATCGCGAGCGCTCGGGTAGAAGTACCCGTAGTAGTTATTGACGAGCGCCGAGATATAGCACTCGGGGTCCCTTTTGAACATCTGGACCCACACCTCAAAATAGGCCTTGATGTCCTCCTGTGAGGCGTACTCATTAAAGCAGTTCTTGACGGCATCGGACTTGTCGGGGTTGTAGCGGCGGCCCAGGTTCTCGTACTTGAGCACGCGATCGATCACGGCACGCTCTTCGTCGGTCACCAAGCCGTCGCAAGGAGCCTCCACGATGGTGCCGTCCTCCTTAACCGTGGGGTTGACGCCCGAGTTGAGGCCGTCGTGCTTTTGGACGAAACGAGCGGTCTGCTGAAACGGAATCGAGAGGATCTCGCGCTTGGAGCCCGGCGTGATATCGTGCGCCGGCATAAATACCTTGGTGAAATACATGTTGGAGACAAGGCAGAGCGCAAGCACTGCGAGCACGCCGACCCAGCGGAAGCGCGACGTGGCGCATGAGACCGTGGTGCCCATCTGCTTAGCCGCACGACGAGCGACATGTACATCCCAGGCGCAAAACGCCGCCGCAATCACGCAGGCCGCCAACGGAAAGACCAGGCCGCCATTGCGCAAAAACGTGGAACCCATGGCACCCAGCACGAGCAACAGCCAGTCATGGCGCGCAAAGAGCACGGGCTTCTGTTCGCCCGCACGCTCGGCATTGGCATCGCGACGGGGTAGGCCACATGCCACGAGCTTGACGGTCTGAACGAGCAGCACCAAAAACGCATCGGCAAAAAGTACATCTTTGGTCAGCAGCACCGCGTAGTTGGAGAACATCGGCATAAACGCAAAGAACAGCAAGATGACGCCGCGGACCGGCAGGCTCACGCCCAGCTTGCGCAGCGACGATATGGAATAGGACATGCAGGCGGCGGTGATGACGAATTGGGCACAAGTGTAGATGGCAAGGCCCGCATTGGCGCTGTTAAATAGCGAAAGCCCCAGCTGCACACACGAGCCGATGATGGCCGTGTGCACCACCGGATGATGTCCGTTGAGTAGCACGTTGGGGTTAAGCAGGCGCAGGTAATCGCTCGTGCCGTTGGGGTAGTTGAACCATTGGCGGACCTGCGCGCCCGTGTCTCCCATAAAGAGGCCGGGCAGCGAGGCGATAAGCGTGGGCGCCCAGACAATCATGAGCACAAGAAACGGCCCGACAAAGGGATGAACCGAGAGCACGGCGTGGACAACACGCCACACGCGGCCAAAATGCGCCTCCGAAAACGGAATGCGGCGGGAGCTCAACCAATCCAAAAACTCAAAAGCCAGATAGAAGGCCACAATCGCCAGAAGCATCCAGCCCGCGCCACCAATCCAGGCGCAGATAACGCGTGCCTTGTCGCCCAGCACAATCTCAGCCGAATCGGTGAGGTCGTAGCTACGGCCGAACACCATGCAAACGGCAAAGAACAGCGATGGCAGCACGACCGACGGGCGCCAAGCGTCACCGCGGCCAAAGAACACATAGCGAAACGGCAGTGTGAGCAAACAGGCAAGCGCGAGCAGCATCACTGCGTCGGTATGGCCGGCAAACGAGAGAAGCACCTCGTAGCACACGTAAAGCGCGCCCGTCGCCTTGGGATCGATCGCCAGGACCGCGTTGCTCGACACCGGGGCGGGATCGATGGAAAACGCCGTGGTCGCCAGCAGGGCGAGCAAAAATGCGATGAGCGTCTGTTTGGCGGGATAGCGCTTAAACCAAACGATGCGGGCGGCGTCACGCGCAGCCGTTGCGGGGAGGTCGGAATCCTTCACAGTCCGAATAGCCTTTCTAGAAACCTGCCAAAAAGGGACAGGTTTATTTTGGCAGGTTTTATCTGGGGAAACGTTACGGTTCTGTCATCGTTGCCCGGCAAAACCACCACCAAGGTGCCTGCCCCTTTGCGGTGGCATGTGGTGGCTAGACGTCGAGGTAGATGCGCTGGGGACGGTCGCGGCGGAGGGCAAAGATGATGAGCGCCAGGCCCGCAATCACGAGTGGCAGGCTCAGTAGCTGACCCATGGTGATGACGCCGCCCAGCAGATAGCCCAGCTGGGCATCGGGTACGCGCACAAACTCAATGAGGAAGCGGACGATGCCGTAACCCATCACAAACACGCCCATAAACGTGCCCTGGGGCAGCAGCGGTTTTTTGCGGCTGAGCACCTGCAGAATGCAGAAGAGCACAATGCCCTCGAGAAATGCCTCGTAGAGCTGGGATGGATGGCGCGGCATATCGCCCGCGGTGCCGCCAAAGATCACGCCCCAGGGCAAATCGGTCGGCTTGCCCCACAGCTCGCCGTTGACAAAGTTGGCGCAGCGCCCCAGGCACAGGGCCAGCGGAGCACCGATGACCGCGAGGTCTGCCAAAGTCCACGCATCGAGCTTGTACATGCGGCACACAAGCACGCCGCCGATGATGCCGCCCACCAGGCCGCCATGGAAACTCATGCCGCCCTCGTTGGTGGCAAAGATCTCGAGCGGATGCGCCCAGTAGTAGCCGTCGCCGTAAAAGATGACGTAGAACAGACGGGCGCCAATGATAAGGCCAAAGACCACACCGACCACGACACTCGTCAGGTCGTCGACCGTAATGTCGAAACCCCAGCGACGCTGCGTGCGATACATGACGACCGCCGTGAGCAGGGCGCCGACCACATAGGCCAGACCATACCAGTAAATCGTGATGGGCCCCGCCGAAATCGCGACGGGATCAAGCATATGGTAGAAGTCGTTGAGCATGTCGACCCTCCTACTCTCTACATACAAATGCGGCCGCGGGCCTTACGCTCGCAGCCGCATATTTGGGCGTAACGTCTATGCGGAGCGCACCGTCCGCAGCTTTCGCATCTTAAAACGGCGCGTACTCGTCGTACAGGTCCTCGGCCTCGCCGGAAGCATTGACCTGCTCAACGCGGGTAACGCCGGGCACATGCTCCTTCAGGATACGCTCGATGCCCATGGAAAGGGTTAGCGAGCTCATGGGGCAGCCGGCGCAGGCGCCCTGCAGCTCCAGCTTGACGACACCCTCGTCGTCGACGCCCACATACTCCATATCGCCGCCATCGGCCTGCAGGTTGGGGCGAATCTCTTCAAGAACCTTCTTAAGCAGCTCTTCGTTAACAGCCACAGGGGCTCCTTTCTCACAATAACGCGGGCACGCCCGCGGACAGGGGCTATGTTACTACAGCCATGTACCCGCTTAGGCGCCAGCCATGCGTGCGGACACGACTTTCACGAGTAGTCAATTTGGGACAGGACTCTTTGAGCTGCTTTTGCCGACGCCCGGCGCTAGCACACATTGCCGCTACTGCTGAGTTTGTTCCCCGGTGCCAATGTGGACGTCGACGATAACCTGGCGGTAGCTAATGCCGCAGGAGTCGAGAATACGGCGACTGATGCGGCCGTCGTCGGTGTCGGCGTACTTATTGTCCAGGTAAACAACCTCGCCTACACCTACCTGCGCCAGGATTTTGGCACAGTCATGGCACGGGAACAGCGTGACGTAGACTGTGGAGCCCTCAAGGTCTTTGAGTGAGCCGCGATAGTTGAGCACGGCGTTGGCCTCGGCATGGACTACGTAGTTATGCTTGTCCTGCAGCGGGTCATCGCTCGTGCCCCACGGGAAAAAGTCGTCGTTGAGCGCCGAGGGCGTACCGTTGTAGCCCACCGAAAGGATGCGGTGGTTGGTGCTGGCGATGCACGCGCCCACCTGCGTGTTGGGATCCTTGCTGCGGCGCTGCGCGGCGATGGCCACGCTCATAAAGAACTCGTCCCAGCTAATAACGTCGCGGCGCTTGCCCGACGCGGTTTGATGAAGATCGTCCGACATGGCAGACACCTCCGAAATCGCAATAGTTTGACCCATTGTAGCAGGTGAAAGGTGGGGCTGTTTCCTCTCCCCCGACGTCCTCGGCTTTATGCGCGGCGAGGCTTTTGGTTGATGCGGTACAGCTCCGCGAGACCCCGCAGCGTCAACGCGTCGTCTACCGTCAGGCTGTGGCCGACCAACGCCGCAAGCGCCTCGGCATCGTCGCCGGTAATGACGATGGGCACGCCGCCTTCCCCCGCGGCCTTGGTCGCACGCATCTCGGCAAGCACCATGTCGAGCATGCCGTCGATGCGCGCCACCTCGCCCAAAACCACACCCGAGCGCATGGCCTCGCGCGTGTTGCGGCCGATGACGTGCGTCGGCGCCGAGGGCTCAACCTGGGGTAGGCGCGCTGCTGCCGCCGAGAGCGAGCGGGCGCCGAGGGCCAGCCCCGGCGCGATAACGCCGCCGACAAAGGTGCCGCGCGCGTCGATGACCTCGATATTGGTCGTCGTGCCCAGGTCGATCACGATGCACGGCGAGCCGTAGACGGCGCGGGCCGCCACGGCATCGGCGATGCGGTCGGGGCCGATCTCGGCCGGGTCATCGTAGTGCACGGGCATGCCGGTCTTGAGGCCCGGCCCCACGGTGAGCACGCGCCCCGTGCAGGTACGGGAAAGCGCCGCCTTCCATGGGCGCTCGAGCGCCGGCACCACGCAACTCAGCACTGCGGCTGCGGGAACGAGCGCACCCGGCATGCCCGCATCGGCTGACAGCGCGCCCATGACCTGCGCGAGCCTCATGCGCGCCTCGTCGGCCGTGATGCTCGACGGCGTCGTGATCTCGCACGTCGCAAGCGGGCATTCCTGCGCCGCGGCCGAATCCTCGGCAAACAGGCCAAAGCGAATGAACGTGTTGCCCACGTCGACCGTCAATATGTATGCGCAGCCATTAAACATCGTCGGCACTCCTTTCGTCTGTCCAGCAGTATATCGCCTACCTAAACCAGTCATCCCAAAATGACTAGCTTGCGGCTATACTGGTGCGCGGTCGTGCGCGAGCTCACGCGGCGGCCCTTGGTAACCCGACTTCCCGCGCCGTATCCGTAGCGGCGCTCCCGGGGAAGCGGATATACGCAAAGGAGTTCTATATGAGCAATCCCTCGAACCGCACCTCGATGCGCGGTCAACTCACGCTGCGCGGCGTCGTCATCGGCGTCCTTGGCTGCGTGATCATCACGGCAAGCTCGGCCTATACCGCCCTCAAGATGGGTGCGCTCCCCTGGCCGATCATTTTCGCTGCCGTCATTTCGCTGTTCTTCCTGAAGCTCATGGGCAACGCCAGCCTCAACGAGGCCAACGTCACCCACACCATCATGTCCGCAGGCGCCATGGTCGCCGGCGGCCTTGCGTTTACCATCCCGGGCGCCTGGATGCTGGGCTATGCCGACCAGATCAGCTGGCTCGACATGTTTATCGTGGCGCTCGCCGGCACCATCTTGGGCCTTCTTGCGACAGCGCTCATCCACCGTCACTTTATCGTGGACGCCGCGCTGGAGTTCCCCACCGGCAACGCCGCAGCTCAGACCCTGCGCGCCACCGAAGCCGGTGGCAAGACCGGCAAGCAGCTCTTTGGCTCCATGGCCATCGCAGGCATCTATAGCGTGCTTCGCGACGCCTTGGGCGTGGTGCCCAGCATGCTGTGCACGCTCAATATCCCCGGCGTGACCTTTGCCATCTACAACTCGCCCATGTTGCTGTCCATTGGCTTTTTGGTGGGCTTCGTCCCCGTCGCGTTCTGGTTTGCCGGCGCGCTGCTGGGCAACTTTGGCATCATCGTCGGCGGCACCGCTGCCGGCCTGTTCGATATCGTGACCGCGCAGGGTATCGTCAAGTCCCTCGGTATGGGTCTTATGATGGGCTTTGGCGTCGCCGTCGTCCTTAAGGACATCCTGCCGCAGGTCGCCGGCATCGTCCGTGGCCTCGCCGCCGACAGCTCCACCGACACCGACGAGCAATCACTCATCTCGGGCTCGCTTAAGCTCGACGCCGGCATTATCGGCCTGGGTACCGCCGCCATCGCCGTGATCGTTGCCATCGCGCTCGACCTCGGCCCCGTCCCGGCCGTCATCGTCACGCTGTTCACCTTTGTCACCACCATTATGAGCGCTCAGAGCTGCGGCCAGACGGGCATCGACCCCATGGAGATCTTTGGCCTCATCGTCATGCTCATCGTGGCAGCCTTCGCGCAGCTCGCGCAGGTCAAGCTGTTCTTTATCGCCGGCATCGTGGCCGTGGCGTGCGGCCTTGCGGGCGACGTCATGAACGACTTTAAGGCCGGCGCCGTGCTGGGCACCAACCCGCGCGCACAGTGGGTCGGCCAGGCCATCGGCGGCATCGTGGGCGCCCTGGTCGCTGCCGCCGTCATGGTCGCGCTCGTAACCGCCTATGGTCCGGACGCCTTCGGCCCCGACAAGAGCTTTGTGGCCGCGCAGGCAAGCGTGGTCGCCACCATGGTCTCGGGCATCCCGAGCGTGCCGTGGTTTGCGGGCGGCTTTATCGCCGGCATCATCATGTACTGGCTCGGCATTCCGGCCATGATGATCGGTCTGGGCGTGTACCTGCCGTTCTACATGTCGCTCACGGCCTTCTTGGGCTCCTGTGTCAAGCTCGCCTACGACAAGTGGACCGCACACCGCGACGCCGCCGCCGGCCTTTCGGACGAGGAGAAAGCTGCTAAGGATGCCGCCTTCCAGGAGCAGGGCCTGGTCGTTGCCAGCGGTCTGCTGGGCGGTGAGTCCATCGTCGGCGTTATCCTGGCGTTTGTCTCTGTTGGCTTGAGTCTGCTGGGGTAGGCCGAACAACAACGCACCAGCGCAGAGCGCGGGGTCGGAATCAAACCGACCCCGCGCTTTTTTGTCTATTTGACTCTTATGATCCTCATGGCGTTTTTAGTCATGCCGATTGGCCTGACTTCCAGGTCAACAAACCTTTTCTGACACCTCGCTCAGCGCGGTGTAGAGTAAAGACGACAGACGCAAGAAGCGGCTCAGGAGCCAAACGAGGTGGACATGGAACTCGACAAACAACAGCTCAAGCGATTGCGCGAGCGCCATCACCGGCGCCATGGCATCCGTCCCGCCCACAGTGAGGCCATGGAGAACGCCGGCCGCTTCCTGAGGCGCGCATTCAACATTCGCGAGGGTCGCGCACCCTATCACGTGATTCGCAGGCGCTTTGTAAACGGGGCGCGCCTGACCGGCTCTCACCTGTGCATCCTCATCATCGCCATGCTCATCGCGAGCATCGGCCTCGATATCGACTCGGACATCGCCATTGTGGGCGCCATGCTCATCTGCCCGCTTATGGGATCGGTCCTTGCCATGGCATACGGCATCGCCACGCTCGACCGCGAGATTACCGTCGAGGCCATCGCCGGTCTTGCCCTGCAGATGGCCTTTTGCCTGGTCACGTCCACGCTATACTTTAAGCTCTCGCCGCTTGGCACCACCACGGCCGCCATTATCGTCAACTCGACGCCCACCGTCTGGGACCTTGCCGTCGCGCTCGCGGGCGGCTTTGCGGGTGGCCTGGGCAACTCACGCGACCAAGAACCCGCCACGCTCATCGCCGGCGTGGCCGTGGCGACCGCGCTCATGCCGCCCCTGTGCGCGGCGGGTTACGGCATCGCCATCGCGAGCGGGTCGCTGTTTCTCTCGGCACTCTACGAGTTTGGCATCAACGTCGTCTTTATCGCGCTGGCGGCCGAAGCCGTGCTGCTTATCTTGCGCGTGCCGCTCAAGCGTGACCTGAACGGAGACGGCGTCGTAACGGCCGAGGAAGACGCCGAGGTTGACGAGCTTTCGCGCAAGGTGCGCCGCCGCATCATTGTGGGCACGGTGATCTTTGCCATCCCCTGCATCGTCATGACCGCGGGGTCCATTGGCTCGGCGCAGGCCGGCGTGCAGGACGGCTACGGCGTCACCGAAACTACGCGCGAGCTTGCCGCGGTGCTGCCGGGCTTTAAGGACTACACCGTCGCCGTCGAGACCTCGGCCGCCGAAGGCGACGAGGAGGGTATCGTCGAGCGCGAGATTGTCGCCCATGTGACGACAAGCGAGGCGCTTGGGGCACACGACCGTCACATCGCCCGCAAGCTCATCGACCTCAATGTGCCCGAGCTCGATCGCGTGGAGTTTGACGTGAAGTGATGCGGGACGCGAGGTGGGCCCGGCACGAGCGCGCGCAGCCACGGGGCACAGACGCAGCCAAGCGCAGCGCTACAGCTCGTACTTGTACACGCGGTAGATGTACTTCTCGGCTTCCATCTCGTAGGTGGCGATGGGCAGTCCATAGCGGTCGTACTCGGTGAAGGTCTTGGCCTGGCCCGATGCCACGAGCATACTATTCGAATCGCCGACGCGCTGCGCACTGCTTACGTAGCCCGAGAACGGCACTGCGATCTGGTCCACAAGCTCGTAGGTGCGCGCGGTCTCGTCCACCGTAAAGATGCGCCCAAACGGATGCGTTCCCTTACTGCAGTCGATCACCACCGCGGCGCCCAGCTTGCCCCAGTCGAACTTGGGATAGCTCTCGGCCGCACCAAAGTTGTTGTCGTACAGCAGCACCTGGTAGCGACCGGTCGCGGCCGTCTCGTCGTTTGGCAAATAGGTCACACTGTGCTGGCCTGCGTTGAGCGAAAAATCGCCTTGGGCCTGCAGCAACTTGTCCTCAAAGCCCGAGCCGGCCCAAAACTCCGGCGAGCTCATAAGCCAATCGACCGTAGGCGTGCCGTAGATATCCGTGAGCTTGATGACCGTCGAGGTCTCGCGCGAGCTCAGCAGGACGACACCGCCGCCGAGCCACTGAATCGTGTTGATATGAATCCAATCCAGGTCGCCGTCCGAGGCCACCTTGGCGCTCGCCTTGAGGTCGGGGAATATATCACCCAGGTCCACGACGAGAGAGACATCACCAGTGGTCACGTCAATCTTAATGATGAGGTCCTCGACGTTAACGCGATCGTCCTTGTCTTTTTTGGCAGCCGCGCGGTCGACGTCCAAATCGGCCTCGGAGCCGGCATGGCTCGCGAGCACCAGCAGATTGCCGTCGTCATCGAAGGCGTAGTCGTGGTGTAGCTCATAGTCGCCCGTGCTCCAGACATTTACAACCTGGCCGATGGCGTTGATCTGGGCCATCTTGGTAGTCGAGACGCTCATGATCATGCTGCCGTCGCCCGGGAACAGCAGGCGGTGGCTGCGGTAGCCGATGATCGGCACCTCGCCGCGGATCTGGCCTGCGTTGTCGTAGAGGTACATGAAGTCGAGCTTGGACGAATCGTTGCCCAGAATAGTAAAGAGGCCATCGGCGAGCGGTGTGTTGGACTCCCCCGCCGTGACGGCGAGCCGCTCTTCTTCCTCGCCCTTGAGAGCCGGCGTCTTGACGATAAAGGTCGAGGTGCGACTGGTACCGTCTTGTGCCGTACAGGTGAGGGTCACCTTGTTCTTGTGGTTGGGAATGAGGCCGATGACCTTGAACTCATGCTCCGTTGCCGGCACGTCGCCGCCGTGGGGCGTGCGGGAAAACGCGGCGACCTTGGGGGCGTCGCCGGCCTTTTTGCGTTCGGCGACCTTGTAGGAGACGGTTACGGAATCCGTTGTCGCAAAGCGAACGTAGCAGCTCAGGGTATCGGTGCCAAAGGGATCTACCTTGACGAACGGGGCGGTTTCGTCGAAGCTGCCTGCGGCGTAATCAGCAGCGAGCTGGTCTTTGATGGCCGCTTGCTTCTTGACGTTGTAGGTCGCGACGATCTGCTTGTGCAGCTTCTTTTGCTCGTCGGTGAGCTCGCTGCTCGCAGTAGATGCGTCGTTCGAGCCGGCCCCGCCAACTGAGCAGCCCATGAGCCCTGTCCCGGCAAACGCCAGCGCGCCCGCCGCACCCGCAAGAGCCGCTCGACGCGAGAACAGCCTGTTGTCCTTGTCACTCAATTCCATATCGTTACCGTCTTTGAATACCACCGTCGTTTTCCTCATATACCATGGCGTTTGCCCAGCCCTGTCCAATTTGACTCGCAGCTTAACAAACACCCCTTAGCGGTAGCTTAAGCTTTCAGCACCGCGGAAACACGGCTTTGAGAGCACGACCGATCCGCTTTCCTCCGCGCTCAAGAGATCTTCTTTAGTACTTGAAGAAGCCCTCACCCGAGCTTTCGCCCAGCTTGCCTTCGTCGAGCATTTTCTTGAGAACGGATGCCATGGCCTTAAAATTGTAGGGCATCATCATCTTCTTGAGCAGCGGGCTCACCAAGCCCGGCACCTTCTGATACTGCATGACGATGTTGTAGGCTGTCTGGATGCCCACCGTGTCGAACACGCGGAACGGGCCCTTGGGGGCGCCAGTGCCACGCGTCCATGCGAGGTCGATGCTCTTGGGGTCACTCACACCCGAGACATACAGATCAAGGCCCGAAAGCAACCATGGCACCAGCATGGAATTGAGCAGGTAGCCGTTCTTTTCCTTGTTGACGGGCAGCGCCAGCATACGGATGTCGTTGGCAAAGTCGACGAGCTCATCGAAATAGCGCTTGTCGGTTTGGCTCTGGGCCATGACCTCGGTCATGTTGTTCTTCCAAATGGAATTGGCAAAGTGCAGCGACAGGTACTTCTCGGGGCGACCAGTGTACTTGGCAAAGGTGCTCGGCAGCAGCGTGGAAGAGTTGGTAACGATGACGGTCTTTTGCGGAAGGACCGGGGCGAGCTTCTTGTAGAAGTCGATCTTTGCCTGGGTGTCCTCGGCCATAGACTCGATGACCAAGTCGGCGTCGGCCACTGCCTTGGCAAGATCGAGCTCCAGCTTGAGCGTGGAGTAGGCACGCTCGACAGCGGCGAGTGCCGCTTCCTTGTCGAAGGGCTGGCCGCTATCGGCGATACCGGCGCACCACTCGCCCGTACCGTCCGCCATGCCCTCGATAGCCGCGATGTACTCCTCGCGCACATGATCGATCTTGGGCCGGGTGCGGCCGATGCTACCCTCGCTGCGCAGCCAAATCGTTACATCAAAGCCGCAGTAAGCAGCCTGAAAGGCAATCTGGCTTCCCAACACGCCGCCGCCGGCAACGCAAACGGTCTTGTAGCTCATAGGAACAGTCCTCTCTTACGTAATTCCATAGATGTGTATTTATTCAACCGCAAGAGGGCTGCACGCTGGGGGTGGGTTCTATAAACGGACGGTAATTTGCGGCGAATGGCTACGCCTGTTCATTATCTCAGGCCGCCGAGGGCAATTTTTTGTGCCATCGAGACGTCGTTTTCGGAAGTATGCGGCAAATTCTGGAACTCTCGAGCACACCCCGGTTTTCGCCAATAAAATCGCAGGTACAGAGCTTGGGCATACCAAGCGCGCTCGGCCTATTCAGATTTTGCCGCATACTTCCGAAATCTAAGTTCGCAAGGGATGATAGTCGGAGCGTTTACGCAACATATGTCCATCAAAAACGGGTGGTAGCCGGTACGGCTACCACCCGTTTGTCTCATATCTAGCCCATAGCAGGCCGACTACTTCTTAATGCCGCGTCCCAGACGCTTGGCGACCGATGCAACGGCCTCCTCGCTGGCCGGTCCACAGCTCACACAGCCATCATGGGCACGCATCTGGCCGGTGACCTCGTCCATCGCGAGCGGCGCCACCTTCTCGAGCTTAAAGCCCTTACCGGCGCGCATGTTCTCCTTCGCCACGCTAATCATGAGCTTAATGCGGTTGAGCTGGTTGACCTCGGACGCACCGGGGTCGTAGTCCACCGCGACGATGTTGCTCTCGGGGTGCTGACGGCGCAGCTCCTTGATCACGGCCTTGCCCACCACGTGATTGGGCAGGCACGCGAAGGGCTGCGTGCAGATGATATTGGGTGCGCCATGGTCAATCAGGTCGAGCATCTCGGCCGTGAGCAACCAGCCCTCGCCCATGTTGTTGCACACCGAAAGCACCGTGCGGGCCTTGTCGGCCATGGTGCCGATGCGCTCGGGTGCCTCAAAGCGGCGGGACTTCTCGAGCAGCTCTTCCACCGGCGCGCGCATCCAGTCCACGAGCTTGATGAGCGCCTGCATGCCCGCGCGCGTGGTAGCAGAGCTTCCCAGCTCGTCCTTCTGCAGCTCGGCGTTGCTCATGGAGTACAGGAAGAAGTCGAGCAGGCCCGGTACTACGGCCTCGCAGCCCTCGCGCTCGATAACGTCGACCACGTGGTTGTTGGCCGTAGGGTGGAACTTGACCAAGATCTCGCCGACCACGCCCACGCGTGGCTTGGTGCCCTCGCCCACGAGCGGCATGGTGTCGAACGCACGGATGGCCTCGCGGCACAGCTTGGTGTAGTTGTGGCGGTTGAACTTGGGCGCCAGCTTGCGGGCGCGCGCCATGTACTCCTCGTAGAGTGCGTTGGCAGCACCGGGCGTAGCCTCGTACGGGCGGCAACGATAGAGCATCTGCATCATGACGTCACCAAAGAGCACCGCGTAAACTGCCTGCTTAAGCAGCGCCGGCGTAATCTTAAAGCCGGGGTTGTCCTCACCGAGCGCCACTGCCGAAAGCGAGATCACCGGAATCTCGGGGTGACCGCTCTCGCGCAGGGCCTTGCGAATGAGTGCGATGTAGTTGGTGGCACGGCAGCCGCCGCCGGTCTGGCTGATAACCACGGCCGTCTTGGACAGGTCGTACCGACCGCTCTCGATGGCCTCCATAATCTGGCCCGTTACCAGGATCGACGGATAGCAAATGTCATTGTTCACATAGCGCAGGCCGGCCTCGACGGCATCGTGATCGGTCGAGGGCAGCAGCTCCAAGTTGTAGCCGGCACCGCGGAATACCTCTTTGACCAGGTCGAAGTGGATCGGCGCCATCTGTGGGCACAGGATGGTGTAGCCCTCGTCGCGCATCTGCTCGGTAAAGGGGACCTTGGGCCATGCGGTCGAGGCGCTCTCACGCTGCGCCTCGAACGTGTACTTGCGACTCGCGAACGCGGGGGCGTCCGTGGAGGGAGCCACCGGCGCGGCATCACCCTGCTCGTAGGCCTCGCCCGCGGCCGTGGCCTCGGCCAAGCGCTCGGCCTCCTGGTCCTTGAGCGCCGCCATGAGCGAGCGGATGCGGATGCGCGCGGCGCCCAGGTTGGACACCTCGTCGATCTTGAGCACGGTGTAGATCTTGCCGCTGGCCTCCAGGATCTCCTGCACCTGATCGGTAGTCAGGGCATCGAGACCGCAGCCGAAGGAATTGAGCTGGATCAGGTCCAGGTCGTTGCGCATCGTCACAAAACGAGCGACGGCGTACAGGCGGCTGTGGTACATCCACTGGTCGACGACGCGAATAGGGCGCTCGGGCTTCACGAGATGCGCGAGCGAATCCTCGGTAAAGACCGCAAAGCCAAAGCTCGAGATAAGCTCGGGCAGGGCGTGGTTGATCTCGGGGTCGTTATGGTAGGGACGGCCGGCGAGTACGATGCCGTGGCCGCCGTGGTCCTCGACCCACTTAAGAGCTTCCTCGCCCATGGTCTGGATATCCTCGTGGAAACGCGCATCGGCCTCAAAGGCAGCGTTGACAGCGGCATCGACCTCGGAGCGCGTGATCTTGGGACCGCGCACGCGACCGCGACCGGCTTGCGCATCGGCCACACGGTCGACGGCGAGCACCTGGTACAGACGGCGCTTGAGCTCAGTCTTATCGTGATACGGCACAAACGGATACAGGAACTCGATGTTCTGCTCGCGAATCTCGTCGATATTGAGTGCCAACGCCGTGGGGTAGCTCATGACGATGGGGCAGTTATAGCAGTTGCCGGCCGTCGGGTCCTCCTTGCGCTCCCAGCGCACGCACGGCATCCAGATAAAGTCGACGTCGCGGTCGATGAGGTTCATCACGTGGCCGTGGCTCATCTTGGCCGGATAGCACACACTCTCGGACGGCATGGACTCGATGCCCGCCTGGTAGGTCTTCTTGCTCGACTGGT
>ERZ809074.2472-NODE-2472-length-20181-cov-6.815314_pt1 | contig 20181 bp, 17 predicted proteins | sample MGYA00520795_ERZ809074 | MGnify/ENA primary metagenome ERZ809074 (study PRJEB31570, sample SAMEA3212989) | Homo sapiens | biome: human-gut; feature: human gut; material: fecal | place: Sweden | collected 2011 ...
CCCATCTATTATCCAGCTATTTGCAGGGGATGGGGGACTTTTTCAGTGCCCTCCCTTGGGGAGGACTGGGGAGGTGCGGCTGCTTTGGGGAGGGGCTTTGGGATAGACACAAAAAAAGGGCAGACTGTTTCTCATTACTGAGAGCAGCCTGCCCCATACTTTACTATTCACCTAATGCTTATTTGACTTCTATATGCTTAACGTCTTCCTTTTCCTCTTTCTTCTCGACCTTTGGCAGAACTACCTTGAGCACACCGTCGGCAACGTTGGCCTCAATCTTGTCGGCATCTACATTGTCTGGCAGAGCGTAACTCTGACGATAGCTGGTGTAAGAGAACTCGCGACGCAGATAGTGTTCCTTCTTGTTCTCGTCCTTCTGCTCATTCTTGTTCTCGATAGAGAGGGTAAGATAACCGTCTTTGTCGATACTCATTTTGACCTGCTCCTTCTTCAGACCTGGAACAGCGACTTCCATAACATACTGCTTGTTGTCTTCCTTAACGTTGACAGCCGGAGCTGTGGTTGTGGTCTGTGCCATTACGGGTGTGTTGAAGAAACTGTCATCAAACCAATTGTTCAACCAATCAAAATCATTGTTTCTACGAACTAACAACATAATTATTACCTCCTAATTGTATATTAGATTCTTCTTTTGTTTGCCGTTGCTGGTCTCGTCAACCTTGCGATTGCCTTCAACCTTGCGGCTTTCACTTAGAGTTTTGCAAGTTACATACCAACGGCAAAGAAGTGACAATTTGTCAGTGCGATGGGTTGATTATGGCAGCATTGTTGAAAATAATTGGCTTTTACTGCCATAATCGTGACAACAGCAAGGCATTATGGCATCATGGCAAAGATGGCGGTGATGGAGGTAAAGACAATGAGAGCGACAGGCATCGCTATGGACAGGACAAAAAAAATGAAGGCCGCAACTATTCCCATAGTCGCGGCCCCCGGATTGTTGTTTTTAAACCAACGCTATATTATGAAACAACAAATTATTTGAACATATAGAGTTCTCCTACACATGTCTGGTTGTACTCTTCGCCAAAGAAGTAACCATAGTAGCAAGTGTAAGGAATGAACTTTACATACTTACATGTAATTGCTGAGTAGAAGTTGATGCAAACAACACCATCTGTATAACCAGTTTCCAAAGCTCCACCAGTCTGAGATGTCCAGTTCTGACCATCGTTACTGGTAAAGATTTCAAGGGTATAAGGACCGTAAGGTGCGTCATAACCATACTGGTAAGCAACACCAATCAGAGGCTGGGGAGTTTTGAACTCACAGTAAATTGGCTCTGGACCAGCATACATATCTGCCCATGTGCTGGTGTATGTATCCATGAGCTTTTCAGTATAGTCTTCTTCCTGGAAGGTGTAGGTCAGATCAGCTGCAGTAAGCTTGGTCTTGGTCAACAGATCGTCGCTGAAGCCCTTGAAGTTGGTTACCTTCTTGTCCAACAATGTATAATAAGCATTGTGGTCCTTACCCACAGCAACCTTAGAAGCAGACTTGACGTCAGTAATCTTGATGGCTGCAATAGCTTTGCCAGAAACGTTTCTGATGGCTTCGCTGTCAGTTACTTTGAACTTGACAGGCTCAGCAGATACATTCTTGCCAGCAGGGATGGTAACAGTATTGTTCTCAATAGCCATACAGCCAGGAGCAAGAGCACTGTTCTTGTCAGCACCATAAGCAGCGGCGCCAGCAGCGGCAGCCTCTGTATCCTCAGCCACAGTAACGACTACGTCATTCTCTACAGGAGTAGTAATACGTACATAGAACTCGTATGTATCCTCGGGTACAACAAATCCTGCAGGAGTCTGAACTACAGTTGCCTGTGTTGCATTGGCAGGTGCAGATACCTCATTGATATATACCTTGGGATCATTGCTTGTCTGCTCCTCGGGGTGAAGGAGCGAGCCCACCTCGGGCTCACCCTGACATGCCGTAAAGAGGGGCAATGCGGCTATCAGCGCAACGGCTGATTTAATTATCATTGATTTCATAATCTTCTTACGTTTTTACAGTTTATTATTTACCATCAATACGTACATCCTGAATCCAAGTGGGAACCAAATTGTCCTTAGTTGTGGCATCGTTGCCATTGCCAGACCAATCCTTGAACTTGAAGCCCTGACCCTCATTGAACTTGTAGTAGAAGATGAAGCCGGGAGTGGTGGGATCGCAAGAGTACATATTGTTCTGAATCTCCTTCTGTGAGCGTGCCTTCTTCCACAGACGAACCTCGCTGTAGTAAGAGTTACCCTTGTTATAGGTAGAGTTAGAGCTGATAGATACAGAAGAAACGCGGGTCTCCTTGCCAGGCAGGTCCATAGAGTTGTCGAGCTGACCGTTGACATAGAGATACAACTTGGCACCGGTGCATACGTAGGCGATGTGATACCATGTGTTGGCGTTGAAGAGCATCTGGCTGTTCATCTGAGTACCCTGGGTCTTGATCTGCAGACGGTTACCCTCGATAGGAGCATCACCGAAGCGTACATAAACCTCATCGGGACCGGTGCCGTAGATGGCCTGGTTGTTGTACTGACCGATTTGTGTACCGAGAATATCCTTCTTGATATTCATCTCCATAGTCCACTCAGTAGTGGTATAAGTCTCCTTGAGGTCCTGACCAATGTAGGAATTTACGTTGAACTGGACAACAGGCTGGATAACCACCTGGTCGAGAACGAATACCATAACGCTACCAGACTTGAGGACATTGGCGTTGCCGCTAACCTTCTCAAGACGGAAGGCGAGCGCATACTTCTTACCGCTATTCTTGAGCTCATCGTTGTAAGGATTGATGGTCAGTGTAGCGGGGTTAGATACAGAAGTACCGGGCTCAATGGTCACCTCATTGGCAGAGAGAGAGAAAGAACCTTCGGTCAGAGCAGTATAAGAAGTCTCGTTCTTGGAGTTGAACTGCTCGAGAGCCTGAGCATCGTACACCAGCTTGAAGCTGCTTGCCTCGGTAGCCTTTTCAGACAGACGTACGTTGATGTCTGTAGAGACAAACTCGTTGCCGACAGTAAGTTTCTGCGAAGAATTGGCATTGGTCGCTGTCTGCAGGATATATGCCTGATTGGTGAGCTGGTCGTATTCGGCATTCTCACAACCTGTGAGGGCTACGGCGCCGAGAAGGATGCCACCATATATGAATTTAGATATCTTTTTCATTATTGCAGTTTTTATGAATTAAATACTACTTGATTGCGGGATTCATAATCTGGATACCCTTGCGCAGAGCGGGATAAGAAGGCTGCTTGCCTGCCATATACTCATACTCCATGTGATAGGTACCGATACCACCCTTCTGGACTTTCTTGCCATTGATGATTGGCTGCCAGCGGGCCATACCCTCAAGACTCATCATAGAGTTGCCGTTGCGGTCGGTGAAATTAACACCACCTGCGAGGGCGTAGTTCTCGAAGTTCTCGGTAACGATATACTTTTTGGCTACAGCTTCGGGCTCAAGTATACCATCATAATGCTCTATAGTTTCACCCAGACGGTTGTCAAGGTCAAAATCGCCACCACATTGGTAAGCCTGAACGATGAAGTAGTTGAAGAGAGGACCGAGCTCAGCGTTGATGCTCTGGGGCTCACCGTCGATGACGAGCATCTTGTTGGTACCTGACTTCGGACCAAGACGGCGGCTGAGAGTCTCTACGAATACTTTTTCGGCAGCGGGAACACCAGAGATGTTACCACGGTGACCGTAGTGAGGCTCATAGTCATAGTCGAAACCATCGTAGCCATACTTGTCGATGGTATCACAGATGGCATTGGCATACTTCACAATAGCCTCGTCGCCTTCACCCCAGAATGTAGTGGCATCCTCGCCCTCGGGAGTGAGCTGGTCACCCACGTTTTGCACGATGAAGCAAACCAGGGCACGAGTACCGAGTACTGTCTGTGCATATTCGAGGTCGGCCTTGCGCTCGGGTGAGAGGTTACGCCAGTTACCCCATATTGAAACGAAGTCAACACTATCGGGGAGACCGCGGAGTGAATTCTCGAGAGAAGCACCGGCACCTACCCAGTTACCAAACCATCCGAAGGCTACGGGGTGGTCGCTCTTCTTGTATGCTCTCAGAGCCTCATAGTACTCTGGAGTGCGCGCAGGATCGGTGAGATTGACGGGATTCTTTGTCTCGACATCTGTGTCACAGGCAGCAAACATAAAGGCAACTACCGACACGAGCAGCATTTTGAATATTTTTTTCATTGCTTTTGTCAATTTATTAGTTGATATTATAGTGATTACTTCTGCCACCACATCTTGGTAGCATAGTCATCGGCACCACCGAGGAGCTGTACAGCCTTCTGATAGTTTACAGGGTTGTTGGTAGGCTCAGTGTAGTCGAAAGGAATACGGTTGGGCACCTCGATGCTGTAAGAAGTCGTCTGGGCTACAGGGAATACCTTAGGATAGCCTGTACGACGAATTTCGCACCATCCCTCCTGACCGTCGGGGAAGAGGGCAATCCACTTCTGGACGATAAGGCGCTCAAGTTTCTCAGCTGCAGAAGCGCTGTTGTCCCACTTGATAGTGATGGTAGACATCTTGCCATGTGAACCACCGTAACCATCGGTAGCATCCTTATAGTCGGCAGGAGTACTTGCATCGTCTTCGAGGTAAGCATCTACGTTCTTGGCACCCCACTGCTCGAAAGAGAGCTTGATGGCCTGCTTGTAGAGAGACTCTACGTCGCCACCCATACCAGACCAGTTGGCCAGCGCACCTTCGGCACGGCAGAATGTCATTTCAGCTGCTGTGAGCCATACGCCACGAGAGTCCTTCTCGATGTTGGCTGCAGAGTAGAGACCACCGGCAACAGACTTATTACCAATGTTGGCACCGGCACGACAACCGATGATGGCGCGGTCGCCCTCGGTAGTTGTAGCACTGAAGTACTTGCTGATACGTGGGTCACCATAACCGTTCATATAGCTCTCGATGTCGGCACATGCGCGGCTGTCGCCCCACTCTACAGAGGTCTTCCACTGACCGTTGGGGTTGTAGTTGATGGCGCAGTTGTCGTCGTTAGAGGTGATGACACCAGCGGCAACAGCTTCCTCACCTACCTTCTTGGCATAGTCGGGAGCCACGAAGCGCATACGGATAGCCATACGCAGTTTGAGAGAGTTGGCAAATTTCACCCACTTGGTGAAGTCGCCACCATAGACCTGGTCGGCGTCCTTGAACTGTACGAGGCTACCACCGTTGGCGGCGATCATACCGTTGATTACACCGAGGGCGTGGTCGAGGTCAGCCACGAGAGTCTTGTAGATGGTCTCCTGTGAAGAGTAGGCATTGGGATCTTCCTCAGCGCCGATTGGCAGAGGACCATACATATCGGTAAGACGGAGGAATGACTGTGCGCGCAGGATCAGAGCCCATGCGTAAGGCAGACTCTCCTTGGTAGAGAGACGGGCAATCTCATTGAAAGCCGAAACGGTCTTCTTCATACTGTCGGCGAATGGATAACGTACCCATCCTACAGGAGCATTCATCTTGGCGAAGTTGCTACCAGCGAAACCGTTGTTGGCATAAGTCATGAAGCGGCCGAGGTAGTTACCGATAAGGTCTTGGTTCATCTGATAGGTATTCTCCTGCTCGGGGAAAGCCTCAGTCTCCATCTGAACCATGAAAGAACCGGTGCTATAGTTATCGCGGTTGATTTCTTCATTGTTGAGGGCACCACCGGGACGGTTGGCGTCTTCGAAGCCATCAGTACATGAAGCTGCGAGGCCCATTACTGCCACTGATGCAACAGCGAAGGTTATTGTCTTTATAATAGTTTTCATTTTGAAAATCATTTAATGTAATTAGAACTTCAGTTTAACATTGAAACCTAACGAACGGAGACTTGGCTGCATGAAGTAGTCGAGCGCCTGGTAGAAGGTACCGGTAGAAGCTGTTGACTCGGGATCGAAAGGAGCCTTGCAGTAAATCATCCAGAGGTTGTTGGCTGTAAGACCGAGAGAGAGGTCGAGGCCAGCAAGCCACTTCTTGGGAACATCGTAACTGATGTGGGCTTCCTGCAGACGTACGTTAGTAGCACTGTAGGTATATTCAGACCAGATGGGGTTGTCACCACCTACTACAGCATAGTAGTTTTCAGCAGGTACGAGACCTGTATTGACTGGGATACCTCCATTCTCACGGGCTGCGGCAGAAGCCTTAGACACACCGTAGTAGTCCATGATGGCCTGGGTCTGGCTCATTACGATACCACCGAGACGGGCAGTAAGGAGGAAGCCGAGGTTGATACCCTTCCAAGAGAATTCGTTAGAGAAACCGATGTTGCCTTTGGGCAATACGCTACCCAGATACTTGGGGTTAGAGAGAGTCTTGCGGATTACGTTGCCGCTGGCGTCGAGAGCGATGTTGCCTTCGCTGTCACGAGCAAAGTCGGTATAGCTGTACACGTCACCCATGGTACCACCCTTCTTCAGGATTACACCCACGCCGTTAAGACCGGTTGTGCTGATGGTCTCCTCAGGATCGGCGAGCAGGTCGATAATCTTGTTGCGGTTCATACTGTAGGTAAGAGAGCTGCTCCAAGAGAGCTTGCCAAACTGGTGGTTGTAACCGATAGAAAGCTCAAGACCGCGGTTGCGTACGTTACCGGTCTGTACATACTCGCTACCATAACCCTCAGATACTGTGATAGGACGGAGGAAGGTCTGCTTGCGGGTGTTAGACTGATAGAATGTCATATCCAGAGTCAGAGCGTTGTTGAAGAAGCGTGCGGTAATACCGGCTTCCCATGAGTTGGTACGCTCAGGATAGAATGTCTTGGGGAACTTATAAGTTACAGTCTCATAGGTCTGAGTGTTGGGCTTGAAGTTGTAACGCCACTGAGAAGTGATGTTGGGGCTGATAGCCGAACCTACAGATGCCCAAGAGCCACGTACCTTCAGGTAGTCGATAAATTCGGGGAGCTTCACCATCTGAGAGATGATGGCAGAAGTACCTACTGAAGGATAGAAGAACGACTCGTTCTCGGTGCCTGCGAGGGCAGAATCCCAGTCGTTACGGCCTGTCAGAGTCAGGTAAACCATGCTGCGCCATCCCAGTTCGACGTTGGCGAATACCGAGTTGATGTTATGCTTGTTGAAAGCATAGATAGGACGGTTGTCGTTGGTCGCATTGGCGTAGTCAATGGCGTTGGGGCTGAAGATGTTGGAAGGAGCACGCAGACCACCCTGGAAACCATTGTTGTCATACTGTGTGCGAGAGAACGAACCACCGACGTTGGCGCCGATAGAGAACTTGTCAAAGCTCTTGTTTACGTTGAACATCACGTCACCATAAACGCTCTGGTCTACGGCGTTAGAGTAGGCGTAGAAACCATAGTCAGAGTGAGCGAAGAGGTTGATGGTAGAAGCATAGCGCTTGTCCTCAGACTTGCTGGTGGCACGGTCGAAGCGGATACGGCCCACTACGTCCAACCAGTCGAAAATCTGGTACTTCAAGCTGCTATTGATCATATAGCGATGCTTCTTGGTAGTACGGTTCATGCGATTGGCAATCCAGTAGGGGTTCTGCATAGACAGAGCGTCACCGAAGTTCCAGTTCTGAACATAGATACCACGAGACTGGTCAAAGACTTCAAAGGTACGGATAGCGTCAAAGCTCTCACCACGTGGGAAGAGGTAGAGCGCTACCAGCGGGTTGAAGTACTGACCCTGAGCCATGAGGTTCATGTCGCTCTGCTTCACATAGTTGAGGTTGAAGTCGAGAGTCAACTTGTCGTTCAGGAAGCTGGTAGAGTTGCGGAATGTGAAGTTGTAACGGTCATAGCTGTTGTTGGGCATGATACCGTTGGCATTGGTAGTACCTACCGATGCGTAAGTCTGGTTCTTGCCGTTACCTACTGTCAGAGACACGTTGTTCTGAATGTTGGTACCGGTGTTGAAGAAGTTTTCAGGATCAAAACCTGTAAACTCAGAACCACCCTTCTCACCCCAAGAGCGAACCTCACCGGGACGGTTGGCATACTCGTTCTGGAACTCGGGCATCTTGAATACGTCTGAGAACTGGGTACTGTTGCTTACTACAACAGACACGCGGCCTTCCTTACCCTTCTTGGTAGTGATCATGATCACACCCTGAGCGGCAGCCGAACCGTAAAGAGCGGCAGCAGCAGGACCACTAAGTACGCTGATGCTCTCGATGTCCTCGGGGTTGATATCGGCGATACCTTCACCACCAGGCTGGCTGGCATAGATACCCTCAGCAGTACCGTTGTTGCGGTTGTTGATTGGCACACCGTCTACTACGTAGAGAGCAGAGTTGCTCTGGTTGATAGACTTAGGACCACGCATTACGACACGTGTGGCACCACCCATACCAGCAGAAGAGGCGTTGATGTTTACACCAGCCACCTTACCGGCGAGAGAGTTCATGAAGTTGGTGCTCTTTACAGTGGTCAGGTCTTCGTTGCCCAACTGCTGTACGTTGTAGCTAAGCGCCTTCTCCGAGCGCTTGATACCCAGAGCGGTAACGACTACTTCATCGAGAGTCTTCTCGTCCTGAGCCATGTTGATGGTCATACCTGTACCTGTGGCAGCCACTTCCTTGTCGGCATAGCCCAGATAGGTTACTACCAAGGTACTTCCGGTGGGAACTTTGAAAGAGAACTTACCGTCGATGTCAGTGACTACTGCGGTTTTTGTTCCTTTTACCGTTACGGTTGCACCAATGACAGGTTCGCCATTTTCATCGAGTACCTGTCCTCCGACTGTCTTCTCATTAGCCTGCTCCACCTTGTTGAAGGGAGCTTTCTCACTGGGCGCTCCTACTGCAAATGCAGAAACGCTACCAAGGCACAATGCCGATGAGAAAAACAATCTTAGCAAATTAGATTGCATTCTGTCCATAGGTTTTTTGTAAGTTATAAAATTAAACAATATGAGAATTTTCACTCAATATCTATGTTAGTTGTTTCCCTGTTGGGTCGCAATTGGTTTAATACCGCCCTGAGAGTGTCCCCTCTGGCTTGGGCGCGTCGCGGACGACGCACCTGCACCATAGTATGCTTTGTTCTGTTCACAAACTCATGCTTGAGGGTCTGTTATCATCAGGTTATGTTGTTTAGGTTGTATGTATCGTCTTTATTTCGATGCAAAGTTAAACCTTTTTTAGCAATTGCGCAATTATTTCTGCCATTTTTTATATGCCGGTGCCAAAAAATCAAGGTTGGCGACTATCTCGGCTGTCATTTTGCTTATTTTCCAAGGAATTAGCGTTAAAAAAAATTTCATTGCGACGCCCTCTGTCATGGGTGAAACTATCGCACGCGTGCGCGCGTATATATTATAAAAGGTATAAGCACCGGGCGTAGGCATGACGAACCCGACGGACAGAACGGGCGATGTCGCCACGGTCGCCGCGACGGTCATATTCTGCCGCGCCATAGCGGTTTTTTACGTTTCAAGGTGCGAAACGAGGGTTGCATGGGCTGATTTGTGCATTGCAAACCTTGAATTTCTGATATCATGCCGTGCCGTTCGCTTTTCTTGCATGGGTAGAGAGTTGTTTTGCCGCGCCGTTCGCTTTTCTTGCATGGGCAGAGGGATGTCTTGCCACGCCAACAGAGAGTAGATGATGGTGGGCGCCCTCACTCGTTGCTCGTGGATGGCGGGCGAATGGCCGAACGATGCGAAGGAAGTGATGGCAGATGGCGAAGGGAGTGATGGCGGGTGGCGAAGGGAGTGACGGCAGTTGGCGAAGGAGGTTGGGGCTTTCGACGAGGGAGTGATGACAGGCGACGAGGGGTTGGCGACTTGCGGAGAATGTGGCAACGGTGGGTGTCAAGGGGAGGGGCTTGGGCGCTGCGGACACGAAGAAAGGGACAAAAGCAACTGCTGGTGTTTGCTTTTGTCCCTTTGCGATGACTGTGCTTGTCGGCTGTAGGCTGAGGGTATGGGCTACTGCGCTTCCCTGCCCTAATGCGCCGACACAGTTATGTGAGAAGGAGCTGCAGATTGTCGATGAGTTTGCCTACAGCGTGATGGTTGGCGCGCAGATGGTCGAGCATCTCGCGGCGGGTAGGCATACGCTTTACCTCCTTCGCCTCTGCCACGCGCACGCTGAGCTTGAGGTCGGGGCAACCCAACGCAATTTGCAGCGTCTTCTCTATACGCGGCTTGATTTCGATGATTTCGTTGGCCAGGAAGGTATTGTCTGCCACCGCTTCGACAAGGGGATAGTCGGTGATGACGGGGTCGATGTTCTTCATACGCTGCGCCAGCGCGACATACTTCTTGGGCATACGGTTGCACATGCCACGCCACTCCAGTCCGAGCTGTGCGTCGTCGAAGGGCTTCCCCTCGGGCTGTGCGCTGTCGGCGTCGGTCTTGAAGGCGTCGTCCTCGATCTGTGCCACTTTCTCCTCGCTTTTCAGTATCGAGCTGAACGAGAGCGACGACATGCCCAGAAGGGGATTAACCATAGGTTGCGCCGCCCGGGATGGGGTCTTGGGCGCTTCAGAAGGAGCCACAGCCTCTACTGTCTGCACCTCCTTCTGCGGGCGGCGGACAGGGGGCTCAGCCACGGCCACCTGTGCTGCCGCTTTAGGCTGAGACGCTGTGATAAGTCTGAACAGGGATTTCAATCGCTTGGGGCCAGGCCCCACGCCGGCGGCATCGTCGGGCTGGGTGATTTGTGCCACCTCTATCAGGGTGATTTCAGCCAACAGGCGCTTGTTGGAACTCTGCCTGTAGTTGACGTCACACTGGTTGAGGATGCGCAGCGCCTTGTACAGGAACGGTACAGAGCAACGCTGTGCCTGCTCTTTGTAGCGCTGTTGCTGCTGTTCGCTCACTTCGAGCAGGGCTATGGTCTCGGCATCGCGCGCCATGAGCACGTTGCGCACATGGGTGGCAAGTCCGTTGACAAATCTGCCTGCGTCGAAGCCCTTGGAGAGCACCTGGTTGAACAGCACCATGATGTCGGAGGCCTTGTTCTCGAGTGCCTGGTCGATGACCTTGAAGTAGTATTCGCTGTCGAGGATGTTGAGGTCTTCGAGCACCTTCTTGTAGGTGATGTCGCCCTGGCTGAAGCTCGCCGCCTGGTCAAAGATTGACAGCGCGTCGCGCATACCGCCGTCGGCCTTCTCGGCTATCATGTGCAGCGCCTCGGGCTCTGCCTTGATGCCTTCGCGCTCTGCCACCATCTTGAGGTGGTTTACGATGCCGGGCACAGTCATGCGGTCGAAGTCATAAATCTGGCAACGGCTGATGATGGTGGGCAGTATCTTGTGCTTCTCGGTGGTGGCGAGGATGAAGATGACGTGGGCTGGCGGTTCCTCGAGCGTCTTGAGGAAGGCGTTGAAGGCAGCCGTAGAGAGCATGTGTACCTCGTCGATGATGAAGACCTTGTAGCGGCCGAGCTGGGGGGCGATGCGTGTCTGCTCCATGAGCGCCTTGATGTTTTCTACCGAGTTGTTGCTGGCGGCATCGAGCTCAAAGATGTTGTAGGAGCGCTGCTCGTTGAACGCCTGGCAGCTCTCACACTCGTTGCACGCCTCTCCCTCGGCAGTGGGGTGCATGCAGTTGATGGCCTTGGCGAAGATACGCGCGCAGGTGGTCTTTCCCACTCCTCTCGGACCGCAGAAGAGGTATGCGTGAGCGAGTTTGCCGCTCTTTACCGCATTCTTGAGCGTAGTGGTAAGCGCCGACTGTCCCACCACCGAGTCGAAGCTCATCGGGCGGTACTTGCGGGCGGATACAATGTATTCTTCCATACTTATAAGGATATAATTTAATGTTGCAATGATAGCGACGCCCATCGTCTGGTCGACGAATATTGGCATCTCTATTGCAAAAGTAACTAAAAATGTCGAAAGTTTCGATGATATTTAGTATTTTTGCACGTGTAATACATATAAATATGTTTTTTCGTAAAGGTAATATAGGCAATCTGCTCGGTCATTACAAGTATCTCATCGTAATCGTACTGGGTACAATCATGGTGGGTGTGGTAGGCAACAACAGCTTCCGCAAGCGCATCCAGTATGAGCTGCAGATAGGCGACCTCAAGGACGAGATAGAGCGGTATAATGCCCAGAACGAACACGACACGAAGAAGCTGCAAGAGCTGACGCGCAATCCCAAAGCCATCGAGAAGGTAGCTCGCGAGCGTTATTTCATGAAGACCGATGACGAGGACATCTTTGTGCTCAGCGATGACCAAACGACAAATGACAATGATGAAAACAATGAATAAGTGGCAGAATGCCATCTATCTCTCAGGCGGTCTGCTCATGGTGGTGGGCGCCGGCTGTTACTGCTTCCTGCTCTGGCAGCAGGTGATGTGTTGGATATTCCTCTTCGGCGCGTGCATGTTTGCCATCATGCAGATGATGCAGACCTACGAGGGCAACGACCCGACCATCAAGCGGCTCAAGCGCATACAGAGCATTGCCGACATATTCTTCATTCTTTCGGGCATGCTCATGGTAGACACCGTGTATCATGTTCTGGTGTCGCTCTTCGACAGCAACATGAGCGCGGGGTACTACACCTATATAGAATATGTATACAACAAGTGGGTAGTGCTGCTGCTTATCGCCGCCATCCTTGAGGTTTACACTACACATCGCCTCGACAGCGAACTCAAGAAAACAAAAAATACTTAAAAGTAGGCGCTAATCTATAAATAAGCATTAAAAAAGTTCATAACTTCGATATTAGATATTACCTTTGTGCTAACAAGCCGGAGGCTGATACTGGCGAGCGAAAGCTCGGTCGTCACCGCTGGCACAACAACACAGAACTAAAAGCTATATATGAAGAAAGTAGTATTTTACTTTATCGCCCTGTTGACGCTGACATCTTGTGCAAAGTCGTTCGACATCCAAGGCACGTCCAATATTTCCACCTTGGATGGTCGCAAACTATATTTGAAGGTATTGGTAAACAATGAGATGAAGAACCTCGACTCGTGTGACGTCGTTCACGGCAAATTCTCGTTTACCGGCACTGTAGACACCGTGCGCATGGCCACCATATTCATGGAAGACGAGAGCGTGATGCCCGTAGTGCTCGAAGCCGGCGACATCGTGGTCAAGATAGACAACACCCAGCAGGTGGTAAGCGGCACTCCGCTCAACGACAAGCTGTTCCAGTTCTTCAACAAGTTCAACCAGCTCAAGAGCCAGCAGGCCGACCTCATCCACCAGCACGACCAGGCCATCATGAACGGCAACGACATGAACGTGGTGAACCAGCAGCTCGAGGCCACCGCCCAGAAGCTGTCGCAAGAAGAAGACCAGCTGGTTACCAGCTTTGTCACCGAGAATTTTGACAACGTGCTCGGTCCCGGCGTGTTCTTCATGGCTACCATCAACAACACCTACCCCATGCTCGACCCCTGGATAGAGGACATCATGAGCAAGGCTACCGACAATTTCAAGAACGACCCATACGTCAAGGACTACTACGCCAAGGCGCTCGAGAACCAGCAGATTATGACTGGCATGAAGGATGTGCCTGCACAGGAACAGGCGCCCGCCCAGCCCGTAGAGGCTGCGCCCACACCCAACCAGATGGCCCAGCCTAGCGCAAGCAAATAAACAATGAACTCTATATGTCTACAATCATTTATGGAGGTACCATCGTCAACGAAGGCAGGAGCTTCCTCGGAAGTCTGGTCATCGACAACGACAGGATAACCGAAATTAACGAAGACAGCAGTACACCCCGTGGCCTCTATTCGGAAGAGATAGACGCCACGGGGTGTCTCGTTATGCCCGGCGTGATAGACGAGCACGTCCACATGCGCGAGCCGGGACTCACCCAGAAAGCCGACATCGAGAGCGAGACCCGAGCCGCTGCCTGGGGTGGCGTGACATCGGTGATGGACATGCCCAACACCGTGCCCCAGACCACCACCCTCGAAGCCCTCAACGACAAGTTTGAGCGCGCGGCGCACGAGAGCCATGTCAACTACAGTTTCTTCCCCGGAGCCACAGCCTCCAACCTGTCGCTCATCGGCCATGCCGACGCCCACCGCATACCCGGCATCAAGCTGTTTATGGGTGCCTCGACCGGCAACATGCTGGTAGACGGCGACAGCGCCCTCGACGCCATCTTCGCCGCCTGCGCCGAGCGCGGTCTGCCCCTGATGACCCACTGCGAAGACTCTGCCATCATCAATGTCAACATGGCACGCGCCAAAGTCCTCTACGGCAACGACCCCGACATCAAATACCACCCCACCATACGCAGCGAGGAAGCCTGCTGGCAGTCTACGCACAAGGCAGTAAGCCTGGCACGCCGCCATCACACCCGTCTGCATGTGGCCCACATCACCACAGCCCGCGAACTGGAACTCTTCGGTGCCGACGACCACATTACCGCCGAAGCCGTGGCAGCCCATCTGCTCTTCAGCGACAGCGACTATGCGCAGCGGGGCGCACTCATCAAGTGCAACCCCGCCGTGAAGACCGCCCACGACCGCGACGCCCTGCGCCGTGGCCTCACCGACGGCCGCATCTATACCCTCGGCACCGACCACGCTCCCCATCTGCTGGCCGACAAGCAAGGAGGCTGCGCCCGTGCCGCTTCGGGCATGCCCATGGTGCAGTTTTCGCTGCCCGCCATGCTGGGACTCACCGACCAGGAAGTGCTCACGGTGGAGCGCATGGTGGAACTGATGTGCCACAACCCCGCCCGACTCTTCGGCGTGCGCGACCGCGGATTTCTGCGTCGTGGCTACAAGGCCGACATCGCCATCGTGGAACCCCACCAGCGCTGGACGGTCACCGAAGACATCATACAGAGCAAGTGTAAATGGAGCCCGCTCATGGGCGACAGTTTCGACTGGCGGGTGCGTACCACCCTGTGCAACGGCCGCACCATCTACGACCGTGGACACTTCTGCACCGACAGTCGGGGCGAAGAGATAGCGTTCAGATGAAGACCGTCGTCACCTACAGTTTCAGCCAGCTCGAGCCCTACATCAACTGGGTCTACTTCTACCACGCCTGGAGCCTCAACGGCAAGCCCGAGTGCGAGCGCCAGCGCATGAAAGCCGAGGCTCTCGACACGCTCCGCCAGACCGATGACCGCTTCAAGGCCCGCGCCATCATAGGGCTATACCCTGCCTGGGGCGACGGCGACGACATCGTGCTCGACGGCGGAGAGCGCATCCCCCTGCTGCGCCAGCAACATCCCGCCAAAGGATGCGACTACACGCTGTGTCTCTCTGACTTTGTGCGGCCTGCAGGCTATGGCGAGCCCGACCGTATAGGCGTCTTCGCCACCACCGTAGACAGCGGCATGGAGACCGACTGCCACGGCGACATCTACCAGCAGATGCTGAGACAGACCCTTGCCGACAGACTGGCAGAGGCTGCCGCCGAACGGCTGCACTACGAGGTGCGCACACGGCTCTGGGGCTACCAGCCCGACGAGCCCGAAGACCCCGCCCGCATGCTGGCTTGCGACTATCAGGGCATAAGGCCCGCCATAGGCTACCCCTCAATGCCCGATACCAGCCTCAACTTTGTGCTCGACCGGCTGCTGCACTTCACCGATATAGGCATACGCCTCACCGAGAGCGGCATGATGACGCCTCACGCCAGCGTGTCGGGGCTCATGATAAGCCACCCCGAGGCACGCTACTTCGACCTGGGCAAGATAGGCGACGACCAGCTCACCGACTACGCCCACCGACGCGGCATCCCCATCACGCTGATGCGCAAGTTTTTAGAATCCAACATGATACGACAATGATAGCCCGTGTGTTCATCCCCCTGCTACTGATCATCATCCTGCCCGATGTATATCTCTGGCTGCACCGTCTGCGCCGCCCAGGCTACTCGTGGGCAGAGCGGCTGCTGTGGCTGGCACCTTCGGCGCTGATGATAGTCTTCAGCAGCATACTGGCAGTGTCGCCCAGCTTTGTGCCCGACGACATCTACTGGGCACGGCTCTACATCGCCCTGCTCGGGGTATGGGTAGTGCCCAAGCTGGTCTATGTGCTCTGCTCGGCCATAGGTCTGGCAATATGCCGCCTCGCCCACAGCCGCCGCAACTGGGGCCGCCTCGTGGGGATGGGGCTTGCGGGGTATATGGTCTATGCCTTTGTCTATGGCTATACCATAGGTTTCGCCGATATAAAGGTGAAGCACGTGACGCTGGCGGTAGACAATCTGCCGAAAGAGTTTGACGGACTGCGCCTGGCACATCTCTCCGACGCCCATGTGGGCACCTATACCGGCCGCCGCGCCCAGATACTGAGCCGTGCCGTCGACAGCACGCTCGCCCAGCGCCCCGACCTCATCTGCTTCACGGGCGACATACAGAACGTGAAGCCCGCCGAGCTGGAGCCCGTGATGCCCATGCTCGCACGCCTCAAGGCTCCGCTGGGAGTCTACTCGGTACTGGGCAACCACGACTATGCCACCTATCTCGGCGGCACCGACGAGGAGCGCATCCGCGCCGAACAGCGGCTCTGCCAGATGGAGCGCGGACTGGGGTGGCATCTGCTGCTCAACGACAACTGCGTCATAAGGTGTGGCAGCGACTCTATCTTCATCGCCGGCATGGAGAACGACGGCGAGCCGCCCTTCCCCTCGCGAGGCGACGTGGGCAAGACCATGCGCGGAATACCTGCCGGGGCGTTTACCCTGATGCTCGAGCACGACCCGTCGTCGTGGACCCGCACCATACTGCCCCACTCTACCGCCCAAGTCACCCTGAGCGGACACACCCACGGCGGACAGATAGAGCTCTTCGGGCTGCGCTTCACCCAGCTGCGACAGCGCCACGACCTGGGGCTCTACCGCGAGGGACAGCGCTGGCTCTATGTCAATGCCGGACTGGGCGGCGTGGTACCCATGCGCTATCATGTAAATCCAGAGATAACCATCATTACACTGACAACGAACAAATCATAAAACCAATGAAGTATCTGTATCGACTCTATCAGCTCATCGTCGCACTACCCATATTCCTGGTAGCCAGCATCGTCACTTCGCTCACCACCATGATAGGCTGCCGACTGGGCAACGGCCACTTCTGGGGCTACTATCCCGGCAAGTGGTGGTCGCGACTCACCACCTTTATCCTCCTTCTCCCCGTCAAGGTCGAGGGGCGCGAGCATCTGCGCAAGGACGAGTCCTATGTATTCGTAAGCAATCATCAGGGAGCGTTTGACATCTTCCTCATCTACGGTTTCCTGAACCGCAACTTCAAGTGGATGATGAAGCGCAGCCTGCGCAATGTGCCTCTGGTGGGCGCCGCGTGCCACTATGCCCATCACATCTTTGTAGACAAGCGTGGGCCCAGCAAGATACGCGAGACCTATGACCATGCGCGCGACACGTTGCGCGAGGGCATGTCGCTGGTGGTCTTTCCCGAGGGAGCCCGCTCATTTACCGGACACATGGGGGTATTCCGCCGCGGTGCCTTCATGCTCGCCGACGAGCTCCAGTTGCCCGTAGTGCCGCTTACCATCAACGGCTCGTTCGACGTGCTGCCCCGTATGCGCGACGGGCGCTTCGTCGACTGGCATCCGCTCAAGCTCACCATCCATGCCCCCATCTATCCCCAAGGCAAAGGGCTGGAGTATGAGCGCAAGACGATGGACGAGGCATACCAGACCATCATGGCCGACCTGGACAAGAAGTACCAGGGATATGTAGAGAATCCCGACCAGTAACGACTGAGCCGACAACAGCCGCCATGGCTTTTTGTGTTTATATCATCCTATATTATGTCCTGCTGCAGGTAACGCCTGCGGCTAATCGCAACTCTTACAGAGTAGCATTAATTTGTAGTGATTTGCACCCAAGGTAGAAGCGCTGCGCACCTCAACCCTGGGCTATGTAAGCGCAACTCCTACAGAGTTGCCAAGGGTGCGTACCTTTCACGATGGGCTACCCCATCATTGTATGCGCACCACACACCATGGGCAAACACCATTCCAACATTGGGTGCGTACCGTCCATCATGGTTAGCCAATAACCGCCCAAATATATTTGACCATACTCATCGGAAGATAGTACGCACCCCCGGCAACTCTGTAAGAGTTGCGCTTTCCCAGCCCAGGGTTGCGGGCGAAAGCACGCTACCCTGGGTAAGATACCCACCAACATAGCAACGCTGTAAGTGTTGCGTTTAGCCGTAGGCGTTACTTGTCTCGTGCGTTTCCATGTTCTCTTGATATACTCGCATAAGAAGCTACAAAAAGTGATTAGCTTATTTCTTGTCAATATATAACACCTCTTCTTCATTGCTCTCTTTGATGAACCACTACAAGCAACTGTTTTTTTTACCGTCAACGGCGGACTTTTTGAACGGCCAACGGCCGCTTTTTTTACCATGCCGGCTGTTGTCGCCATGCAACGCATGGCGTTGGGGATGGTGGTGATGATAAGGAGGAAAACTCGTTTTCCGACTGGCGTCGCCACCGTCACCAAAAAGGCGAAGCCGACAACAGCCGCCATGGCTTTTTGTGTTTATATCATCCTATATTATGTCCTGCCCGGGTAACGCCTGCGGCTAATCGCAACTCTTACAGAGTAGCATTGATTTGTACTGATTTGCACCCAGGGTAGAGGCGCTGCGCCCCTCAACCCTGGGCTGGGAAAGCGCAACTCCTACAGAGTTGCCAAGGCTGCGTACACCTTCCACGATGGGATCATGACAGTCAGAGAGACCGGCTGCCGCATGACCGCCATACGCAAAGCGCCCTGCCAAGGTGAAAAAACTGCTTTTCATCCTGGCAGGGCGCTTTGCGTGTAGATATACGAGGGTGATGGGCTGGCTCCCGACGGTCTTGGCCCACATAGCCAGACCGTCAGTCAGAACCACGGCATCACTACACAGACTGACAGACCTCGGTCTTGATGATGGCGATGTCTTCGCAAGGACGGTCATCGGGGCTGGTGGCGGCAGACTGTATCTGCTCGACCACATCGAGACCCTCTGTCACCTCGCCAAACACGGTATACTGTCCGTCGAGATGGGGAGTGCCACCAAGGGTGCTGTAAGTCGCGGTCTGCTCCTCGGTAAAACCTACAGGGTTGGCCTTGCAGCTGTCCTGGGCTTCCTGAATCAGACGCTCCTGAAGGTCTTGCAGTCCGGCGCGGTCGCGGTTGCGGCGCATATCCATAATCTCGTCCTTATGGGCGGCCACAAGGTCGTTGAAGGCGATGGTCACCTGGTTCTGCTGCATCTGCTTCTCCATCTGCTTGAGTTGGGCAGGCTTGTAGACCGAGCCCCAGACGATGTAGAACTGGCTGCCGCTCGACTCGCGACCGGGATTGACCTCGTCACCAAGTCGGGCAGCGCAGAGCGCACCACGCTTATGGAAGAGACGGGCATTGATTTCGGCTTTGACGGTATAGCCTGGGCCGCCCATACCGAGGCGTTTGCCAGCTGGAGCGCCCTTGGAGTCGGGGTCTCCGCCCTGAACCATAAAGTCCTTGATGACACGGTGGAACAAGAGGCCGTCGTAATAGCCCTCGGCGGCGAGCTTGAGGAAATTGTCGCGGTGGAGGGGCGTCTCGTCATACAGGCTGACTACGATGTCGCCCAGAGTGGTTGTGATTTTTACTGTTGACATTGTCTATGTTTGTTGTGTTACTATGCTTATTCAGACTGTCCGTGCGCCATGCGTCGCGATGGTTGCAACGCTTTGCGTCGTGGTTGCCAATCTTCTACACAAAGGTAATACTTTTTGTTCTACCATCCACACAACTGCCCTATCTTTTAGACTATGGCAGCAGAAAATAGTGGGAAACATGGGGACCTGGGCCGAAGGGGCATGATGGAGTAGTAGAAAAGTGATGTGGCAACAGATGTGCATGTTAGCTACTGCCAGACTATTGACATTATTTTCACCCCCAGCCATCACTTTTCCCCCAATTTCCTTTGCGCGTGTGTACATTATTATTATATTTGCAATGTATACATCTTAACCCCTGTCCATGCGCCGCCTGATTGTCATAATGCTGTTGGGGCTCATGACCACTCTGAGCCACCCTGCTTTCGCCATTGCCGGAAGCAGAGAGAATGACCACGCCACCCAACCCTACAAATACATAGGCAAAGAACTTGACCGCACCCACGGCCTGGACTGGTACGACCACGGTGCCCGCCACTACGACCCCGTCACGGGAAGATGGAACGTAATGGATG